>SDBT01004121.1_pt1 | contig 24777 bp, 24 predicted proteins | sample 2277101 | NCBI WGS metagenome assembly SDBT01 (sample SAMN10404973, study PRJNA504765) | marine sediment metagenome | isolation source: marine sediment core GS10_PC15, 103 cmbsf | place: Arctic Ocean: Southern Knipovich Ridge | collected 2010 | reverse complement strand
GGCACCGACAGGAGTATTCCCTATGAATGCAACCTTGATATCAGCAAGGCTGAGCGTCTAATAGGGTACAAGCCAAAGTGGACCCCCAGCGAGGTGAACAGATTACTCAGGGAAGCAATAAACAGGTTAGTCCTAACTAGGAAAAAGAAGTGAGGCATTACTTGACTTGACTTCCTGCCTTTGATATAGTTCCTGTTTAAGGAAGGAAAACAAAAATGACTACTCCTCAATTTAAGCAGCTCCGGCGTTCCTACGGGTTTGATGAAGTGGCTATAGTGCCCGGAGATATAACTACCAATCCTGACCAGACAAACATTGATTTCAAGATAGAGAATTTTACCTTCTCCATTCCCATTATAGCCTCAGCAATGGATGCAGTGACCGATGTTAATTTCGCTACTCTGATGAGCCAGGTAGGTGGACTTGCTGTTCTTAATTTGGAGGGAATACAAACTCGGTATGACAATCCTCAGGAGATACTGGCTGAGATTGCTCAAATATCTGATGCTAAAGTCACCCCCCTTCTCCAAAAAGTCTATTCTCAACCGATTAAGGAAAATCTTATTGGTGAACGAATACAAACGATTAAACAATCAGGGGCGGTATGTGCTGTTTCAGTGGCACCAGCTAATACCAAGCGCTTGGCGTCAATAACCGCTGAAGCCGGAGCTGATATTCTTGTAGTCCAGTCTACGGTTACCAGTGCCCGGCATATATCTAAGAGCTATCGTGGACTAATCTTCCCCGAGCTTCGCAAATCTATATCTATGCCTATTATTGTTGGTAACTGTGTAAGCTATAGCGCCTGTTTAGAACTTATGAGAACGGGAATCTCTGGGGTTTTGATAGGTGTAGGACCGGGGGCTGCTTGCACTACCAGGGAAGTCCTTGGTGTTGGTGTTCCCCAGATAACAGCTACCATAGATTGTGCTGCGGCTAGGGATAAATACCTGGGTGAGTCCGGCAGATATGTACCGGTGATTACCGATGGCGGTTTTCGTAAAGGTGGAGATTTGTGTAAAGCCTTTGCTGCCGGTGCCGATGCCGTAATGTTAGGCTCCATTTTTGCCCAAACCGAGGAGGCACCCGGGCTGGGCTACCACTGGGGCATGTCCCACCCACACCAAGCACTTCCTAGAGGAACCCGAATAAAAGTTGGTACCACGAGTACATTAAAGCAAATCCTTTTTGGTCCTACTTCAGTCACTGATGGTAGCCAAAACCTTGTCGGGGCTCTCCGTACGGCAATGAGCGCCTGCGGAGTGCTCACCATTCAAGAAATGCACAAGGTTGAGATGGTAATTGCTCCAGCCATTACTACTGAAGGAAAATCGTGGCAACTGTCGGCTACCTAGGGAAGTAGTGCCAGGGCATAAAATACAGAACTACTCCCTTTCCTCTTCAGTTTCAGTTACTGTGTCTGTCTCTACACTAATGTGAGGTAGCAAGGCCTCTGCTTTTCCTCGCTTGCGTTGTGACGGGGAGGCTAGTTTATCAATTACCTGTCGTAACTCCTTTGATCCACCCGCAGGCTGCCCAGCTCCTACTTCTATTACTACACCATCCACTCCCGCTTCCCATAGAGCCTGAAGCTCATTGGCGGTTACATTTGGCGGTATAGAGACTAACAAGTGTTTAGTCAACAAATCGGCAAAGCGCTGAAAGAGCATAAGGTGATGCCAGGTAAGAGAATATTCCCCCTCCTGTTCGGCAGCAATGAGCACAGCATCTATAGGCAACTCGTTAGCTGCTCTCAACAAACCCTCACTAAGCGATGACTCTACTTCTAAAATCTTGCCCATTTCGTCATTTTGAAGTAGTGCCAGGGGTGTATTAGCTGCCGGAAAAACCACAAAATCACAGCCTGCCTTTGCCATCTGTTTTATCCCGTCCTGGTCAATATTTCTTAGCCACCCACCCCAAGGAATATCCGGCACAGCTTGAGACATTTCTTTAAGAGTCTTAGCTCCTGAACTCAATTTAGGAATACGCAGCAGCCCAGCATCAGCCCCAACCACATAATCAGCCAAACCATCAACACCAGCCCCAGCCAAACTGGCAATGAGTAATATTTTCGGTTGCTCTGATGCTGGCTTTGCTCTCCTGAACCCTATAGATTGGGGCACAACCCGTGAAACCTGATTTAACTTATCTATAAACTTGCTCATCTACCCTCCACGAAACTAGTGGTGAGGAAATTATAGAGGAAATTCAGAGAAAACACAACGAAATTTTATCAGGTAATATCCAAGTTTATTATACAATCTCACGGAATGTATAATAAACTTGGAGCTTGTGACAAAGATACCTCGGTTGGGCCCTTGACAGGATTAGATCAGTAGACTAAAGTATCCACTAATAAGTTATGACAACAATTACTTAAGCAGGAGGTTTAAACGTGGCTGTGGAGAAATACTTGACCTCTTTAAAAGAGAGCATTGTAAATCTGGACTTCGATGCCGTTGTAAAGTTTGCTAAGGACGCGATGGATGCAGGCGTAGACCCGCATATAGCTATAACAGATGGTATGGTTCTTGGAATGAATGTGGTTGGGGGAAAGTTTGAGAGCGGCGAGTACTACCTGTCTGAGCTGGTCGTGGCTGGTGAGGTCATGAAGGAAGGTCTGAAGATTATTAATCCCTACGTAAAGGGAGACAGCTCCAGGAAATTAGCAAAGGTAGTAATAGCTACAGTTGAAGGGGATCACCATGACCTTGGCAAAAACATAGTCACGACTCTGCTGGGAGTGCACGGTTTCGAGGTGATTGATTTAGGAAAAGATGTACCTACGGATAAGATTATCGATGCCGTGAAAGAGCGTAAGCCTGACATATTAGGCTTGTCCGCGCTGCTCACGATGACTATGCCAAAAATGGGGGAGGCAATAGAGGCCCTAAAGATGGTAGACCTCAGGGAAAAGGTTAAGGTGATCGTGGGAGGGTCACCTGTAACCTCAGAATTCGCGGAAAGCATCGGTGCTGACCATTGTGCTGTCGACGCGGTAGAAGGAGTAAAGAAGTGCACAGAGTGGATGGCTCCACAGGAGGCGAGGTAAGCATGACTGAGATGACTCGACGTGAAAGAATAATGACGGCGACCCAGAAAAAACACGCGGATAAGTTGCCCTTCTTCCACTACTGGAGACACAGCCAGATAGGCTGGGCAGAGCGGGAATGTAGAAACAGGGGCATGGGCATGTGCTGGGCAAGACCACCTTACATCATGAAAATGCACGGTGTGGATATAACTGAGACACAGGTCGTATCATCAGGAGAGGTAGTACTGCGCCGAACATATTCTACACCTGTGGGTAGCATCTATCTAGATGAGAAGAGAAATCCTGGCGTTGGGCAATGGCATGAGTTGCGAAGTTGGCGAGATGTGTCGCCATGGCAGACAGAGCGCTTAATCAAAGGGCCTGAGGACTATAAAGTCCTCAAGTACGTAGTTGAACACACGGAATACACTCCCGATTACTTCCCTGTTGAACAGGCGATGGACTGGCTGGGTGACGATGGTGTTGTTATCAATCAGCTGCCACACTCACCCATGCAGATGTTAATGATTGACTGGATAGGGAGTGAGGGTGGGAGATTCTTTATCCATCACGCAAGATACCCCGATCTGATCGAGGACCTCTACAGAGCTATTAGCAAGAATCGCGAGCCGTTGCATGAAATAGCTGCAAAATCACCAGCACCTATCACCCTATATGGCGACAACATTGATGGAGTTCTGGTTAACCCAAAGCTGTTCCAGAAGTACTTTATGCCAGAGTACGAAAAAGTGGGAAAGGTTTTACATGAACACGGAAAGCTTATGGCTGTCCACATGGATGGTAGGATAGCGGTTCTTAAAGACTTAATCGCAAAGACTCCAATAGATATAATCGAGGCATTACATCCGCCATCCATGGGCGACCTGCCCGTAGGGGAAGCGCTCTCAGTCTGGAAGGACAAAGCCATCTGGATGGGCTTTCCGGGGTCTGTTTATACCCTTGGACCTGAGGCAGTGAAGAAGCACACACTCAACCTTCTAAGAGAGGTTGGCTCAGGCGACAGGCTGGTCATCGAAATGTCTACGGAGAACCTTGTCTCCAATGAAAATCTCCTAATGTTAACCTCCCTCCTGGAGAACGCAGACCTTCCACTGACGAAAGAGAAGATCGATAGAATCGAAAGTTCTCTAGACTGATGCCAACAAACTCAAGATCAATTGGAGAGGCCCGTGCTTGGGTACGACAGGCTGTGGCAGAATTTTCCTTATGTTGTGCTGTGTTGAACTCAGAAATCATAGCATATTAGCTACCAATAGACGGCACATCGAGAATCCGCGTTGAACATTCCGTCGAATTAGTATATGGAATAAGAATTAGTGATGGCTCCGGCGACCGCAACAGGTTGATTAACTTCGTACCCACATTTAAACCTGGGAGTAATCATCGGTCCCCAGCAGCCTGGAGCTGTTACAACTCCAATAGTTCCCCCGTCCTCCACTGGCCCCAGCACGATTAGGTTAGGTCCTATAGTACCATTAGTGAAGGAATTGACTCTTATCCGTCTTATTGGGCTGCTTGTGTTTTTCATGACAGGCTCCTTAAATATTGTATATTCAAGTTGTTAAGGTGCTTTTGCTAACTAAAATTGTCCCCTTTTCATTGACAAGCCCTCTACAGAAGACTAAACTCAAGTCCACACGAGTATATAAAGGAAAGGAGAAGTTATGAAAGACAGACCGAAAATCACAAAGGTAGAGGTGCACCAGTTCGAAGTTAGGCGGAAAGACCTGATTACGAACCCAGTCAATAACATTACGACGTACCAGCCCGGGGCAGTTACGACCGGGAAAGCCCATGCTATCAGGATCTTTACTGACATAGGTATCACCGGGGATTACGTAGGTGGGTCTGCCACTGAGTATTCAGCCCTTCCCTTATTCGTCGGCTCCTTAATAGGGCGGAATCCTCTAGACCGGGAGGAGATATTCAATAATGCCAAGTTGGTTCTGCGTCAACACGCCCGTATGGGAATGAGCCAGGTGGATATTGCATTGTGGGACTTGGCAGGTAAGTTTTATGAGGCTCCCATCCACGAGCTTCTAGGCACATATCGGACAACTATGCCTTGTTACGCCAGCACTCACTTCGGAGATAACCAACCCGGAGGGCTTAATAGTCCCGAAGCCTATGCTGACTTCGCTGAGCAGTGCCTGGAGATGGGCTATCCCGGATTCAAGATACACCCCCCTTGGGTGTATGACTCCACCGAAGAGCATGTGGCCCTAATACACGCCGTCGGAAAAAGAGTCGGAGGGAAGATGGACTTGATGGTAGACCCCTGCTGTACCCTCAATACATTCGGGGATGCTCTAAAGGTAGGGCGGGCCTGTGACGAGGAGGGATTCTTCTGGTGGGAAGACCCCTTCAGAGACGGGGGAATTTCGGCCTTCGCCCATCGCAAGCTACGTCAGCTAGTCAAGACCCCTCTTCTGCAACTGGAGCACCTGCGTGGACTGGAGTCTCATGTGGACTTTATTGTGGCCGATGGCACTGACTTCGTCCGTGGCGACCCCGACTACGACGGTGGCGTGACCGGGATTATGAAGCTAGCCCACGCTGCTGAGGGCTTTGGCCTTGATGTGGAGCTACACGTGGTTGGTCCTGTGCGACGCCATCTCATGGCTGCTATACGCAACATGAACTACTATGAGATGATGCTGGTCCATCCCAAGGTTATACCTTCCGCTTCGCCTATCTACAAGGATGGCTACAGAGATGGCCTGGACGCTATCGACGAAAACGGGTGCATTGAGGTACCTCAGGGGCCAGGACTAGGTGTGGAGTACGACTGGGACTACATAACTAAGCATAGCACAGGCTTAATTGTATACGATTAGCTAGATACAGTCGAGAGGTAGTAAGAAGAAGGCACTAAGTACCAAAGCCTTACCTTAATAACGGTTATACCGTCAACAAAACACTATTAAGTTCAATAGTACCTGTCGTATTCGATAGCTCACGTGTTGTATATTTGTTCATCAAGTGTCCTGTCTTGAGAGTTTCTCAATACTTACGAAAAGAGAAGTGGGTTGGGTAAGGGGATATGGGTGGTTTATTTATGGGAAATGCTAGAGAGAATTTGAAGTAATTTTAGGATATTCTCTTATATTCAAAATAAGGGGGGAATATTTGAAGCAGTCGTTTTGTATTTAACAAAAGCTTGCATTGTGTGATATCCAGCCATCTCAGTGCCTGCTGAGCTACCTTGTTCCACAGATTGTCATACCACTGGCGGTGCTCTTCTCCGGCAATCCTACGACAGCTTCGCTGTGGTTATTACGGCCGGCAAGTCCCAGGTGCTCCTGGAGCAGCCTGAGACCATCTCCGGAGTCATCTATCTTCATGGCATGGACACTAGAAGCGTCCCTGAGGCGGTGAAGACTAACACCTCTCACTCTTCCGGTTTCTGGGTGACTAATCCTGGTAGACCAGCTCGACTGGCACAGTCTCCGGCTATCATTAATGCCTAATTCATTGTGACAAAGATAGCTTTTCACTATTCCGATACTGCTTTCATCAATGGGTAGTACCCGTATCTGCCTTCTCTCTTACTGACTCTTAATAGCCTTACTGATCAAGGTCCCATATCCCGCACAGAATTGGTGCATATCACCTAACTGTGCTCCACATGTAAGCTACGCCGTCTATCACTGAATATAGGTGGAGCCAGCGGTCGGAGTCGAACCGACGGCCGGCGGTTTACGAAACCGCTGCTCTACCCCTGAGCTACGCTGGCATCAGATATGATTTTACCCTATTTCCCTCTTAAAAGTCTAGAATTGCTAACCAACTGTTTTTACCGATACCTCACTCCGGCCCATTTGTAACCCCTCATCGAACCGCTGGGCCGCGACTTCCTGTAGTCCGGGCATAACGTGGCTGTACGTATCAACTGTGATAGCGATGCTACTGTGGCCAAGCCTTTCACTCACTATCTTGGGATGAATACCCTGCCACAGCATAAGCGTGGCAGGGGTGTGCCGCAGGTCGTGGCAACGAACCCCGTGCAGCCTGATTGACCGAGCTATATGTGTAAACGCATCTGTGATGCTGTTAGGCTGGAGCGGTGAGCCGTCTGGATTTGAGAATACTAGGTCGTTTGGCAGTAGCGGCTTCCCCAGTAGCATTCGGTCAAGTTCCTGCTGTGCCTTACGCTTCTTTAGCAGGATTGCCAGCGAGGGTGACAAGGCTACGAGGCGGCGGCCCTTTTTGCTCTTGGGTTGCCTGAAGACAAATTCTCGATTGTGGGGCTGGTGTAATGTCTCAACTACTGACAAACTGGTTAGGTTAAGATCTATATGAGACCACCGCAGACCGAATAATTCGCTGCGCCGAAGCCCGGTATATATCGCTGTGTAGAAGAGATCATAGTAAAGAGTATCACGGACAGCTTGTAACAGTTTATGATCGATATTTATGATTACGGACACAACTGGCACCGACTATCGAGGAGTAATGGTCTAAGCTTGATTACTGTCCAAGGTTTTTTCTTAGTTGCAAGTTCTATTATTTGATCCATCTTTTCCTTTGAAATATCACTGTCAATCATGGTGACACCTCCATGTGTAAAGCATTTTATCTGGTGCCAAATATTATCAATATAATGCCGGCATGGTATTTTTCTTCAGTTCATGCTTTGCTATTGTCTAAAGGTAAAGTATTGAAAGTGGGGGTCTCAGATGGGAAATAACAGCGAAAAATGTGTCTTGACAGTGGAGGAAGCGAGAAGGCGTCTTGGAATCGGTAGGGGTTTGATGTACGGGGCCATACACCGTCGGCAGATACCGAGTATCAAGATTGGCCGTTGAATAGTCATCCCCGAGGCAGCCTTCGATTCATTTCTGCAGTGGAGAAATGAATGTGGACAGAACAGTAATGGCAGATAAAGGCCAGAGCTAGAAAAGCGCCAACTTTAGTCTTGACAAGTAGGAAAAGTGGTAGTATTATTACCCGCAGAAGGATAATATATGTCCGTAGAGGTAATATAGGGAAGCGGTTAGAGCTCAAAAGTGATGGAGTTAATGTATCTTTATTATTTTAGAGTAATCCTAAAGAAAAGTCGAGCAATAGGGCTCAGAGACCCCGAGCGTGGGTGTTCTTTGAGTCTTTTGGTTTTCTTGAAGCAGGGTGCTCGGGAAATCGTGGCCGGGTTTTTGGGAATTCCCCCGTTCATTTCCCGTCCAGTACGGTGCCGCGACTGCAATCTGGGTCAGCACTCTGCCTCAAGAATAGGGGTAAGCTTTCTAAGGTGAAGGAAGCACTACTTAATAGCTATCAAATGAGGAAGAGGATATGCGTACTTATATAATCAGAAGATTATTGCTAATGATACCCACCCTGTTTCTGGTTAGTATCCTAATTTTCTTCCTGGTGCGCCTCATTCCAGGCGATATAATAGACGCGCTGGATGCACAAAGTATGGGCGACAAGCCAATCGATAGAGCTATGGTTGAGAAAGCCATGGGGCTGGATGCATCAGCCTTTGTCCAGTATGGACGCTGGCTGGGGGTTGCTCCCCAGGTGGATGGCAGTTTCGACGGTGTTTTTCAAGGCAACTTGGGAGAGTCCTGGACGGCAAGGGTATCCGTGCTCGACCTAGTGGCCCTTAAATGGCCAGTAACCCTTGAGCTTGGCCTCATGGGTCTAATAGTAGCCCAGCTAATAGCCTTACCTGTAGGTATATATTCAGCGCTGCGGCAGGATAAGTGGGGTGACTATATCGGCCGTAGCTTTGCCATATTACTTATCTCCGTCCCTGGCTTCTGGATAGGGACGATGGTAATAATCTTCCCCTCAATATGGTGGGGCTACATGCCGCCCATAATGCTCATCCGGCTTACTGAGGACCCCCTAGGTAATCTGAGAATGTTCATAGTGCCGGCTGTCATTTTAGGCATGGCTATGTCGGGACTAACCATGAGGATGACCCGCACCATGATGCTGGAGGTGCTGAGGCAGGATTATATCAGGACGGCCTGGGCAAAGGGACTCAGGGAGCGGGTGGTTGTGATGAGGCATGCCCTCAAGAATGCGCTAATCCCGGTAATCACCATAGTAGGACTTCAGGTGCCGGTTATGGTTGGGGGCACGGTTATTATGGAGTCGATATTTGTCCTGCCTGGAATGGGCCGGCTAATGATAAAGGCTGTCATAGACAGAGACGAACCCGTAATGAGCGGAATAGTCCTCATTTTTTCAGTCGCCTTGGTGCTAATCAATCTAATGGTTGACCTAACCTACGCATATCTTGACCCCAGGATTCAGTATAAATAAAGAGGATAAATCAAAAAAGGGGTAATAGTTTGGCTGATAGCTCATCAGGTATGGTAGCCGAGAGAAAGAGACACTCCGCGCCGGTCGATTTCCTTATAAGGCTGGTAAAGGAGAAGCCGCTGGGTACGGTGGGTGCGATTATAGCCCTGCTCCTGCTGTTCGCTGGCATTTTTGCCAACCTCATAGCTCCTTATGGCGTGAACGAAACTCACATGGCAGATAATTTATTGGCACCATCAGCCCGGTACTGGTTGGGCACAGATAACGTCGGGCGAGACATACTCACTCGTGTCATCTTCGGGGCTCGCGTCTCAGTGATTATAGGCCTGGCTGGTCCTGCTCTGGGTACGAGTATCTCTTTAATTATAGGTATGCTGAGCGGGTATATCGGTGGTAAGTTTGACCTGATAGTGCAGAGGTTGGTTGATACTTTGCAGTGCATACCCAGCTTACTTCTTCTTATGCTTATAATCTCTGTCATTGGACCAGGTATATGGCAGGTAATCATTGCTCTGGGGTTCGCCTGGGGTGTTGTCGGTTCCAGGCACATAAGGGGTGCTGTTATGGGCATTAAAGAGAATGTATATGTGGAGGCGGCGGTAGCTATTGGCTGCCCTACCAGCAGAATACTTACCCGACATATCCTGCCCAATATTATGGCGCCCACAATTGTCCTGTTTAGCACACGGGTGCCGGCGATGATTCTAACTGAGGCCAGCCTGAGCTTTCTCGGCTTTGGTATCCCTCCCCCCACTCCGAGCTGGGGAGGTATGCTTAGTGGTAGTGGGCGCTCCTATATGTTCCAGGCACCGTGGATGGTTATATGGCCCGGCCTTGCCCTGGCTAGCGTGGTCTATGGGGTAAATATGTTTGGCGATGCGGTGAGAGACCTGCTGGACCCGAGGTTGAGGGGTGGTGTCGGCCGCTATGGGGTAAGAACGAAAAAAGAAAGAAAGAAATGACAGTAGAAAGTGAGCCCAGCTCTCCAGAGGGGTTGACAAAGCAGTAGAAAACTATACTATAATAGAAATAAGCTAGTAATACGGTAAAAAACCTTATGGGTTGAAGGGGGTCTAGAAAATGTGAGTGTAAATGAAATTAATAAAAAGTGCTGTTTATCAAAAGAGAAAGGAGTGACAAAGCAATGAAAAAGAAGATCCTCTGGTTGATGCTTAGCTGGCTAATAGTGGCCGCTTTAGTGCTGGCCTCTTGTGGTGAGCCAGAAGGACAGCAAGAGGAGGAGGAGGAGGAGGAGGAGGAAGAAGAGGAAGAAGTGGAAGAGCCACAATATGGTGGCACGCTCACCTTCTTTCACTATCGTTCTCAGGACGACCCAGCAACCCCGGACGAGACAGCTGGTCAATTTCCCAGCCTCCCACCTCTCCAGGCCATTCAAGAGATGCCAGTGCTTGGCGACTGGGAGATGTATGGGCTCAAGGGTACTGGTGAATATCTCTTTCTTTCGGATGGGTGGATACCCGGGCAGTACCTAAAAGGTCAGTTACTCGAAAGTTGGGATGTTAGTCTCGAGGAGATAGTCTGGCATGTACGGCCGGGAATTTACTGGGCGGCCGACAACGTGGACTTTATGGAAAATAGAGAACTCACTGCCGAGGATATGGCCGCTGACCTAATACGCTTCTGGAAGGAAGCCCCATGGGGGAATAGATTCGATGGTATAATTAAGAGCGTAACCGCCACGGATAAATACACTGTCGTTATTGAATTAGAGAGCTACTCTGCTGAGTTCATGCATTACGCTGGCTATGAGGACCGTGCTATAATAGCTCCACCTGAAATGATAGAGGCCGGTGCTGATGTATGGGCAAATCAAGTGGGCACCGGACCATTTATGTTTGAAGAATATGTAATTGGTTCTCACATGAGCTTCGTTCCCAACCCTAATTACTGGGACACCACGATCATCAATGGCGTGGAATATCAAGTACCGTTTATAGACCGGCTGGTAATTCCCATCATTCCCGATGAGTCTAGCCAAATAGCCGCCCTGCGGACGGGGGAGCTTGACTTCCATATTAACCCGCAGGCACCCCAGTGGGAGATGCTCGCCACAACAGCTCCTGACTTGTCATACGGTCACTATTCTGTTGACGGAGTAGGTTTTACCCTCAACGTTCTTACTCCACCTTTCAAAGATAATTTACTCGCTCGGCAAGCTATGTTCAGAGCCATCGATAGGAAAGCCTTCGCTCGGCTAGCCGAAGCGGAGGGGACGCCAGAGCACTTCTTTCCAAGTCTCCCTGGCACGCCCTCTTACGTCCCGCTGGAAGAATTGCCTGCAGCCATCCAACTCATGTTTGACTATGACGTGGAAGCGGCCAAGCAGATGCTGGCTGACGCCGGTTACCCCAATGGCTTTAAGCTCACCCTTTATTCTGGTGTCACGCCCGTGGCTCTAGATCGCGCAGCTCTGCTTAAAGACCAGTGGGCTCAGATTGGCGTCGAGATTGAAATACTACCACTTGATACAGTTGCCTACGCCAAGTTTTGGTACGAGCCATCAACACAGGTTGCAGGCTCCGCCATCGGAATGGGTGGGGTGTATGCGAATACAGTTGGTGCACTCGTCAAATTCGGAAAGACTGGGGGATGGAATAACGGTGGTGGCTGGTCGGACCCCGTTTATGATGCGATGGTGGTTGAGGTAGAGGCCCAGTTAGATCCACTTGAGCAAACGCCATTGGCTAGGGAGGCAGGCCTGTATATGCTTGAGCAGGCTGTGCATATGCCTACGAACATGAGAATAATTGGGCATTATTGGTGGCCGTGGCTAAAGAATTACTTTGGTGAACACACCGTTGCTGACGGTGAGCCCGTTCAACTTTTTGCCAAGATCTGGATTGACGAAGACCTGAAAGCAGAGATGGGATATTAGATAGGTAGCAGCCACTGCCGAAAGAGCTTCGGCAATTCCCGATATGGGATTAGTGGCATGAGAAGTAAAAGAGGGGGGTTGGGATCAAATCTCAACCCCCCTTTTGGTATATTTATGGGGGTAGGTCACAATTTCCTCTAAGACAAGAACCGAGAAGTGTGATACTTAATTAAGTTAACCTTCAGATTAAGTAATTATAATGAGGAGAGCAGATTATGAAAATAGTGGATATTAAGACCTATGTGGTGGAGAACCCACCTCCTCATTTCGGGGGACTCGACTCAACTGGATTTTCTTGAAACTGATAACGGATAAGGGGATAGAGGGCCTCGGTGAGGCCACTGAAGTGAGGTTTGATGCACCTGCCGTGGTGCAGATGATTGAGGACATGGGTAAGCCGTTTGTTATTGCCTTTGACCCATTTAATATTGAAAAGCTATATATGACACTCTACGCTAGCCGCTTTTCCCATCGTCCGGATGTGATAAGGGGAAGCCTGATCAGCGCTTTTGAGATGGCGTGCTGGGATATTGTCGGCAAGGCACTCAACCAACCGATATATAATCTGCTCAGTGGCAAATTCCACGAGAAGCTCAGGTCCTACAGTTACCTTTACCCAGCACTCGGAGATACTGAAAGAGGTAGTGTATTTCTTTAAGGAAAAGATGATTAACGGCATTAAGAGGCAATAAAGCGCCACTGTCGGGAGCAGGTGGCAGAGGACAGGATAGCGTTTTGTTACCTCGGAGATAGAAAGGTTCCTTTATTGAACATTCCTAAAGAATGCTAATCACTGTCTTCAGCTAATACAACTCCCCTATCATATCTCATACGGGTTTAGCGCTTTGAATCTATATCATGACCGAAAAGCCGCCGTCTACTGGTAAAGCTACACCGGTTACAAAGTTAGCAGCACGGCTAGCCAAGAAAATGGCTGTTCCTGCTAGCTCATCTGGCTCGCCCCAGTGGCCTACCGGCGTACGATTTATGACACGTTCTTCAAGTTCTGGAATATCCTTCCTCCCCTGTCTAGTAAGATCTGTATTGATCCACCCAGGTAGGATGGCGTTAACCTGAATATTATCCGGTGCCCAGGCAACGGCCAGGCTTTGCGTCAATTGCACTATACCACCCTTACTACTTCCATAAGGTGCCAGTTTCGCACCACCGAAAATAGAGGTCATCGAGCCAATATTTATGATCTTTCCTCCGCCGACTGTTTTCATTGCCGGGTAGGCTGCTTGAGAGCACAGGAAGGCACCCTTTAGGTTGGTATCGAGAATCTCATCCCACTCAGCCGCCTTATAATCCTGTGGAAATTTGCGGATATTCGTGCCGGCGTTGTTTACTAAGATATCGATGCAACCGAAAGTCTCAATAGTTTTCGCGGCGAGATCGCCAATTTGCTCCTCTTGCTGTAGGTCTACTCTTACCCCTATCACTTGTGTGCCAAATTCTTCATAGATTTCACGAACCGTCTCTGTAGTCTTGATTTCGTTGCGGGCAGCTATAACGACATTAGCTCCCACTGAGGCCAAGCCGCGAGCAATGGATTTACCGATTCCGCCATTACCACCAGTGACAATGGCTACTTTACCATGCAAGTTAAACAAATCCATCATTCCTCTCCCCATGTAAGTATCCAACATGATTATTACGAATTAGTAGTAAACACAGTAGTTGGTCGAGCTTTTCTTGTCAAGTTTTAAACGTTTCACAAAACATCTTTTTGTTATTTCTGATAAATCGAAAGATAAGATACGTTATTTTTCGCTTTAATCATCGTCTTGTGAGTTGCTTCATTACTCCACTTCTCGCTAACGGTAAGCATACGGATCCATCAAACACTGCTCGTTATTAGCTAGACTCTTGAGTAAGAGGTATAGAAAAATAGAGAAGGCTAAAGCTATCTATTTGAATGGGAGAAAGTGTATACTATGCTCCATCAAGCCCTGGGATACCTCACTCCACTGGAGTTTCTAAAACAATATCAGTAAGAAAGAAGGGAGGTAATGTGTCACTAATCATATGAATGAGTACGCGGTATTGACAGTCTATTTCAAGCACCTATAATTGGAGCGGGAAGAAGTGGAAACGTGGTTGTCGTGACTGGGGCAACTGGACATATCGGCAACGTTCTTATCCGCGAACTGCTCGCTTCAATATAGCTTGGTTGGAACCTCGAAGCCTAGATTGGGATAGGGTAACAACCAAGCCGGGTAAGAAGAAGTAGCGTAAAAAGTGGCAGTGCCCCGGCGTATTGATAATGACAATAAGCAGGGTTAGCTATCATGGAAGAAAAGGAGGCTTTGGCTTTAATGAGATTAACCGGTGGAGAGATTATTGCTGAATATTTGATTAAAGAAGAGATACCTTATATTGTAGGGATACCCGGTCACGGGTGTACGGGATTTATTGATGCTTTTAAGGGTAAAGAAGATAGAATAAAAGTCTTGCAGGTAAGACATGAACAATCTGCGGTTCATCTAGCCGATGGTTATTACCGTATCTCCGGGAAACCATTGGTAGTCTTCACATCTATTGGCCCTGGAGCTATCAATACTGCAGTAGGTGTCGCGACATGTTATGTGGATTCAACCCCAGTTCTGGTAATCACCGGAGAAACACATACTTATATGTTCGGTAGAGGAGTTCTACAAGAAATCGAGAGAACTCATGATGCGAATTTTCCTAGAATGCTCGAGCCGGTAGTTAAGAGATGGTGGCAAGTGACCGCCGTTGAACAATTACCCAGGATCTTGGATAAGGCATTTAATCAAATGCTGTCTGGTAGGAGAGGGCCTGTTCTTATTAGTCTACCTATGGATGTTCAAGCCGGATCTGCCGATGTTGAAATAGGAAAGGCAAAAAGAAGAGCCGGAAATAGATTTTTCGGAGACCCAAAAGATATAGACAAAGCAACAAGTCTCCTTCTTAAGGCAAAGAGGCCGGTAATTCTGGCTGGTGGTGGAGTGATAACTTCCGGAGCCTCTTCAGAATTAAAGGAATTAGCCGAGTTCCTGCAAGCCGCGGTTATCACTACCATGATGGGTAAAAGTTCTTTCCCTGAGGACCATTCCCTATATGCTTGGCATACCGGCTCAAAAGGCACCAGTTGCGGGAATAAAGTTTCATCTTCAGCCGATGTTCTATTAGCTATAGGTTGTAGATTCGCTGATGAGACTGCTTCTTCCTATAAGAAAGGGGTGAGTTTTTCCATACCTCCAACTAGATTGATTCATGTAGATATGGACCCTGGGGAGATTGGTAAGAATTATCCTGTGGAAATTGGAATCATCGGAGATGCAAAATCAGTAATGCAACAGCTTATAGAAAAATTAAAAAGTGTCAGTAAGCCTTTAAAGAAAGAGAGTTATGTTGAGGAGATTCGACATCTTAAAGAGGTATGGTTTCAAGAGACGAGAGAATTGAGAGAATCGAACAGGGTGCCGGTTACTATCTCCAGGTTTTTAAGGGAATTGCGAGACTTCCTTCCTGGAGAGGGAATAGTGGTAACTTCTTCAGGTCATTCTCAAGCCCAAATCCTGCAGGAGTTTCCTTTCTATTATCCAAAGACGTTAGTAACGAGTGGTGGGTTCTCAACGATGGGATTTACTCTGCCGGCGGCATTAGGGGTGAAAATTGCCGCTGGAAAAAGACCGGTCATCGGAGTTCTAGGCGATGGTGATTTTCTGATGACTGTTCAGGAGCTTGCTACTGCCGTCCAATATAATATACCGGTAGTATACGCTGTATTAAATAACATGGGATGGCTTTCGATAAGAGACCTTCAATTTGATATTTTTGGTAAAGAAAGAGGGATGGCTACCGAATTCTTCAATAAAGAAGGAGGACTTTATTCCCCTGATTTTGTTGCCATTGCCCATGCCTTTGGTGCTTATGGCGAACGAATTCAGAAGGGTGAGGAGGTTAAGCCCGCTTTGGAACGTGCTTTTGCCTCAGGCAAACCGGCAGTAATAGAAGTTATAGTTAATAGAGAACATCCTTACTCCGGCGGCAAAGCTGCCGGGTGGTGGGATGTCCCAATTCCTTCTTACTTAAAAGAAGGTCATAAATCATAAGAAGACCTTAAGGTTACTTAACCAAAGAATTATGGAGAGAGGTTAATATAGGATGAATGTAGAAAAAATTGGCTTCATGGCTTCCTTGGGCTTTGCTTCTATGGAGCCTGAGGAAGTGTCAAGAACCCTCTCAGAGATAGGTTACAAGGCTGTAGGGTGGACACTGGCTCACCTTGACCCGCGAAAAACATCGGTTGGGGACATAAAAAAGATAGTAGCATTGACCAGACAATATGATATGGAAGTAAGTGAGGTGGTTGTGCAACAAGACTTGGTGGTATTAGATGAGAATATACGAAAAAAGACAATTGATTTTGTTGTGCAGTGTATCCAGAGTTTCTCTGAGGCCGGAATTAAAACGCTTAACCTTTTTACTGGTCCTCGCCCATGGAAATCAGATGCGCCCAGGATAGGTGAGGATATAACTGAAGGAAAAGCTTGGGATATGGTTTATGAGGCTTTTGACCTTTTTGTCCCTCAAGCTGAAAAATTCAAGACGAACCTAGCCGTAGAAGGAGTATGGGGCATGCTCTGTCACGATTATTACAGCACCAGAAGTCTAATAGATAATTATGACTCAACTTATCTCGGGGTAAATCTTGACCCCTCTCATGATGTTCTTGCCGGGAATCTGGATGTAGGCTGGATAGTAAAAAATTGGGGGGATAAGATAAAACATGTTCACCTCAAAGATGCGGTTGGTATCCAGAGTCCGGGCAAGTTTATATTCCCTCTTTTGGGCGAGGGAAATGTGGATTGGACATCCTTCTTCAAAGCCTTAAAGGAGATAGACTATGATGGCTATATGTCTGTAGAGTTTGAATCTTTTAAATATTACGAACAAATTCTCGGCAACGATATCAGAAAGGCTGCCGTGCTCTCCTTGGATAATATTAAAAAATTAATTGGAGACAAATAAATGAAAGGGAAATTGAACGTAGGAATAATCGGTAGCGGTTTTGTCGCTATGATGCATATGGCTGCTTTTCTAAAGCATGGGAGTGTGGAAATAAAGAGCGTTGCCGATAATAATGCTGAAATAAGAGAGCGTTTCAGTAAGAGCTTCCCCGGTGTTTCACTTTCTACTCACTACGAGAAAATACTTGAAGACAAAAGCATTGATTTAGTGGATATCTGCCTTCCCCACTATCTCCATCATGAAGTAACTATGAAGGCTTTCGCCGCAGGTAAGGACGTAATACTGGAAAAACCTATCGCTATGACGGTGGAAGAGGCCGATGAAATGATTGAGGCAGCAAAAAAGAACAGCCGTCGTTTTTTTGTTGACCTAAATCAAAGATTTCTCCCCTGCCATCAGAAGATAAAGCAACTACTTGAAGAAGATAGGATAGGTAACCCTTTTCTCGCTATAGGCACCATAATTGGCGATGGCTTTGCCCGTATGAATGACCCTGCCAGCTGGAAAGGCTCATGGGAAAAGGCGGGAGGTGGTGTATTAGCGGATACGGGTACTCACCTTGTCGATATCATGCAGTATTGGTTTGGACTGCCCGATTCTATCGAAGGGGCTATCTGCGAGAGACTAGTTGTTAAACCTGAAAATAAAGGTGAAGATACTGCTTTAGCGCTACTAAGATTCCCGTCCGGTATAGTAGTCAACCTGATATTAACCTACTCAGCTACCGGTGATGAGTGGCTGGAGAGGAAAGAAATTTTCGGACCAAAAGGCTCTATCCGTTGCTCCTTAACGGGGCAAACACCAACCACAACTTACGAGGTAAGTGAAGACGAAAAAATCTTAAGGATCGTCACTAATAAGAAGCCCCTACAATATATACAGGTAGAGCATGCCAAACCCTGGTTGGCATACTCTATTGGAAGAGCAGTAACGCATTTTATTGATTGCATTGTAGAAGAAAGGGAACCTTCTGTCAGACCCGACGATGCTAGGAATGCACTGAAGACCATTCTCTCTATTTATAGAGTCACGAAAAATTCAAGATAAAGAGAGAACTCAACCGGCTTCGTCGGCTCTTCAAGGGTAATGTAAACACCCACCTGTGCTTTTTCTCGTTCTAGAACGCCTTTAAGGTCTCTAATATGGCTGACGCTGACACGGCCGCTCTTTTCCTTAAAAGTACGTTATAGGTGGCATTAGAGTTGAAAGGCGGGCCAAGGTAGCTTAAATCAACAGACTCATCAAGTACATACTTTCGGAGTATGTCCAAATTATCACCAAGATATAGTTTGTTCTTCCAGTTTTCCATAGTATTTATTTTACTATAATCTGCACCTTGCTATATGTATTATGCAATGTTTTAGTCAAGACGGTAAAGAATTGCGAAAAGGAACTTGACAACTGGCATATTAATGGCTATAATATAGCTATCTGTCATAATTTTGGAGGGTAGTCATGATAATCAGGACAAGGATTTTCGAATTCTGCAACGGGAACTATCAGAACCTATCTAAGTTAGCCCAAGCTATGGAAATATCAATAAGCCAGGTTTATCGGGTGAGAGAAGGTAAGCGCAACATCAATCAAAAATTCATTATCGGGGCGATAAAAGCCTTTCCCGAACACAAATTTGAAGACCTTTTTTATCTTACCCCGGAACTGTCAACTATCACCCATTATTATCGTCAAGGTTCAATAGCAGAGCAAGCAGTCAAAGAAAAGACGGAGAGCACGCAGCGAGTGCTAGCTTAGAAAAGTTTATCCCAATCATGAAATGAGAGTATGGACAGCACCTCAAGAGCCACACCGGTGCCTTTATCAGCCTTAGAGAGGCGGTTCAAGAGATAAGGAATAGCGTCGAGGAAGCGAATAAAATTCTGAGTTACCTTTATAGACATTAACTCAATTAGTCTCCTAAATTAGACTCACCGGGTCAATATCTACCGTCCAGCCCTGAGGAATCGGTATTTGCGATAGAAAAACAGCAGGCTCAGCCCCACGAAGTACGAGCTGCCAGCGAAATCTACCTCGCAGCCGATGAATAAATGCCGGGGCTGGTCCAATTAGACTTAGGCCAGCTATACCTTTTGAATCTCTCTCTTCAATAAGGAGATGCTTCATTCTTTCTGCCTCTCTCTGGCAAAGAACATCGTTAGTATGGCTGTAAGTGAGACAAACCAGACGGGTGAAGGGGGGATTATGAAGCTGACGTCTATAGGCAATTTCCTTATCATAGAAAGAGGCATAGTCATGTTTAGCTGCCGCCTGAATGGCATAGTGCTCCGGGGAGTAGGTCTGGATGATAACCCGCCCCCCTAAAATGCCACGCCCGGCTCTGCCCGCCACCTGACTTAAAAGTTGAAAAGTCCTCTCCCCAGCCCGGAAGTCAGGTAGGTTTAAACTGGTATCAGCACTAACTACCCCCACCAGGGTAACCAGAGGTAAATCCAATCCCTTGGCAATCATTTGCGTACCAATAAGAATATCAGCCTCGTGGGCACGGAACTTGCTTAATATCTCCTGATGAGAATGCCTCCCTCTAGTAACATCACTATCCCAGCGCAGTAACTTGGCTTGGGGGAAAGTATAACCGGCTTCCCGCTCTAACTTCTGGGTACCAATACCTAAGAACTTTATCTGGCGACTCGAGCACTGAGGGCAGATTTGAGGGACTGGCATTCTATAGTTACACTGATGGCAGACTAAAGCATCCTCAACAAAATGGTGGGTGAGGGCAACCTCGCAACGCTTACAGCGCAGTACCAAACCACAAGTTCGGCATTGAATGAAGGTAGCTGCTCCCCTCCGATTAAGAAATAGAATCACCTGCTCCCTGTTTGCCACAGCTTTGGCTGTTGCTTGTGACAAAGAGCGACTAAACAAGCTTCTATTCCCTGCCTTAAGCTCATCCCTTAAATCTACTACCTTAACCGGAGGCAGAGACGAACCTTCACTGGGAGTAACTCGCTCAGGAAGCTGAAGTAGACGATAGTCTCCTCTTTGAGCATGGTAAAAAGTCTCCACATCAGGAGTAGCGCTACCTAAAATAACTACCGCCCCGGTTAAGTCAGCCAACTTTATAGCTACATCACGAGTGTGGTAGCGGGGGGATTTATCGTGCTGCTTATAGGTCCATTCATGCTCTTCATCAATAACTATAAGACCCAGGTCAGGTTGAGGAGCAAAAATAGCACTCCTGGAACCAACAACTACATCAAATTCCCCGTTTCTTATTCGCTGCCACTCATCGAATTGCTCCCCTAAGGAGAGCTTACTATGGAGAACGGCTACCCTGTGGGGGAAGCGTGAAGCGAATCGCTCTATAGCCTGGGGAGTGAGTGCAATCTCTGGAACCAAAACAATGCCTCGCTTACCCAGCTTTACCACCTCAGCCAGAGCCTGTAGATAAATTTCTGTCTTGCCGCTTCCAGTAACCCCGTGAAGTAGAAAAATAGTTGGTGAAACCTGCCCTTCCGCCACCTGGTGAAGGCTGGACTGAACAGACTGGAAGGCCGACTTTTGGGCATCGGTAAGAGCCAGTGACTCTGATAGCGTAATCCCCTCATAGGAGATTGGTTCGCGTTTTACTTCAATCTGTTGAAGTTCGACTAAACCCCTACTTACCACAGCTTTAACTGTTGATGTCGAGCAGTTAGTCCCTCTTCTAGCTTCAGAAAGAGGTATTGGTTGAGACACTTGAGACAAAAACTCAAGGAGGCTAGCCTGCTTAATAGCCTTCCCTTGCTCACGCAGCCTGGCTGCCTCCTGCCGAGCTTCACCAGCCGTTACCACCAGGCACAGGTAAGCCACCTTCTTTGGTTTTACCCTGACCCTCCCCAACTCATAACTTCTAACGGCTAAACCTCGTACTACCAGTTGCGAGACAATAGCCTGAGTCTTTTTCTTGCCTAAAGTATTCTCCAGTTCCCTCAGGCTCACCTTACCTTGTCTCTGAACTAATTCCAGGGTATGCCTTTGTTCGGGGGTAAGAGAAGATAAGTCAAAGTCATCAGGGATTGAGGGGATAGAGATAAAAGTGACTGCCTTCCGCTCAAATCCTGGCGGCAGCATCAAAGCCACCGTATTAAAGAGGGGTGAAAGATAGTGCTCGCTGAGCCAGCGAGCCAACAATACCTGGAGTGGAGAGAGTAGGGGGCGGGGTTCAATAACACCAGCTATTTCTCTAGTTTCCTCTACTGAGGGATAACAGCTTAGCTCTAAAACGATGCCCTGAAGGAGCTTATCACCGAAAGGAACCCATACTGCCTGCCCAACATCAATATTTAGGCCAGAGGGGATAGCATAACTAAATGTTCGGCGCTGAGCTATTGGCGAATTAACACTAACCTCAGCATACCCCATCCTATACTCCAGCGAAGTAGCCCTAATTTAACTCTATCTCGATTCCTTTTACTTTGCTGTCCGTTTTTCCTTAATACGAGATGCCTTGGCACTAAGCCCACGCAGGTAATAAAGCTTAGCCCGGCGCACTTTCCCCTGCCGCACTACTTCTACCTTCTCCACCAGCGGTGAATGGAACGGAAAGGTACGCTCTACGCCTATGCCATAGGCAACACGCCGCACGGTAAAGCTAGAACCAACTCCACCACGCCGAACCTTAATTACTACCCCTTGGAATAACTGGATTCGCTCCTTTTCCCCTTCCACAATCTTGGCACTAACCTTTACTGTGTCACCAGGGGCAAAGGCTGGAATATTAGGATTTGGCTTGATTTCAATTAATGATGTCACATCCATTCTACAATACTCCCACTACCAGCCAAACTATACCCTAAGCTGACTAATTTATCAAGAGGACTTCAGCAACCGTTCTGTCAGAGGAGACTAACCCCACTCTACTCCATTTCCTTGAAGGAGGAAGCCGGGGTGCTCCACCAGCACTGTGGGGAGGCAGGTAATAGGTGGAGTAGCAGTAATAGGATTGCTTATTTTCTTCCTGGTTAGAAGAAGAGAGCTATTAGGTTCTTTATCAACTCTACCCCCTATATCCCCTCGCATAAGGTGAGGTTAATGAATCTCATCAGAGAGAGGCAAAGTGGGTGTCGATGATAAACGGTTTACTAACCGCCTTTCCTCCAAAGTGAGATTAGCTTTGTTTAATAGCTCCGGGCGACGCTCCAGAGTACGGATAATAGCTTGCTCACGGCGCCACTTAGCAATTTGGGCATGGTTTCCTGAAAGCAAAATCTCAGGCACTGACCATCCCCTATAGGCAGCAGGACGAGTGTATTGAGGGTATTCCAGCAACCCGGTGCTATGAGAATCATCCAGTGTTGAAGTCTCTGAACCAAGAACGCCGGGTAATAGTCTAACCACAGCATCTACCACTACCATAGCCGCTAGCTCACCACCACCAAGCACATAATCACCAATACTAATCTCATCAGTAGCCAGATGTTCACGTACTCGCTCATCAACCCCTTCATAGCGACCACAGATAAGAATTAGATGGCTATACCTTGATAGTTCTAAGGCAATCTCTTGTGAAAAAAGACGACCCTGTGGGGTAAGCAAAATAATTGGCAGTTCACCACCTCTTTCTTCAAGGTCTATATCAGATTTTATTGACTCTACTGCCTCAAAGATAGGTTCAGGTTTGAGTATCATACCGGCTCCACCACCGTAAGCATAGTCGTCAACAGTGTGATGTTTATCATGAGTATAGTCTCGAATATTATGAATGTTAACACTGACCAGCTTGCGGTCAATAGCCCGTTGAAAAATTCCTGTGCTAAACGGTCCCTGGAACATCTGGGGAAATAGGGTTAAAATGCCAATTTGCACCGACCTAATCCCCTCTAGGCTCTGTGACGTGTTCGGTGACCTCTCCTTTAAGAATCTCTATGGCATGGGGAAGGGTAGGTGCTATTATCTCAAGACACTCCCGGACTGCCTTAGGGCTGCCGGGCAGATTGATAATAAGGCATTTTCCCCTAACGCCAGCCACAGCTCGACTCAATATAGCAAATGGTGCCGCATCAAAAGCCTTGATTCTCATCGCCTCAGTGAAACCAGGCACTACCTTATCCACTATAGAAAGAGTCGCTTCAGGGGTAACATCACGCGGACCTAGTCCAGTGCCACCCGTGGTTAGAATAATATCCACATTACCCTCATCTGCCCACTCAGCAAGTTTATTGGCGATAATATCCATCTCATCAGGAATGATCTCATACTTAAGCACACTATTATCTAGTACTAAAGGACTATTCCTGATTGTCTTACCACTCTCATCATAACGCTGCCCCTGCGAACCCTTATCACTAATGGTAAGTATACCCAGTTTAAACATAACACCCGCCTCTCTTAAACCAGCTCCTATTCTACCACATATAAAGCATGTAGCAAAATCAGGGAAATTATAAAAATTTAACCAAAAAAACTTGACAAAGTTGTTTAATTGTGTTACAAAATGGGGCAAAGTGGTAGAAAGTGGTAAATTAAGGGATAGTTGAAGAGATAAAAATGTTTTTCGGTGAATTTGAGTATAGGATTGATGAGAAGGGCAGAGTGTCTATTCCCCCCAAATTCAGAAGAGAATTAAAGGAAGGAATAGTCTTAACGCCAGGGATTGAGAAATGCGTCAGCGCCTACCCATTATCTGAGTGGAAAAAGCTAGCGGCTACTCTTACTACCGGTTCAGTTACGCGCAGTAAATTGAGAAGACTAAATCGGGCTATTTTTGCTACTGCCTTTAGCCTCAATATTGATGGACAAGGCAGGATAGCCCTACCCATCCAGCTAAGGCAATATGCCGGTATTGAGGATGAAGTAGTTATAGCTGGAGCCAATAATTATCTTGAATTGTGGAACAAAGAGCAATGGGAAGCAGAGAAAGCGATTAGCCAAGAGCAAACCTGGCAAATTATAGAAAGCATGGAGCAACAGTGAGGAGCCTAATGATGTCAGCTCCTACCCATATTCCGGTTCTACTCCAAGAGACTGTTGAGGCACTGGCTGTTCGGCCAGGAGGCCGTTATATTGATTGTACCCTTGGGGCTGGAGGACACGCCGCTGCCATTTTAGACCAAAGCACCCCTGGTGGGCAACTACTGGGTATTGATGCTGACCCAGAAATTATAGAAATAGCCAAGGCAAGGCTTGAAACCTATAGTAACTCAACCCTTCTAGTCAACGAGAATTTCGTTAACCTAGAGGCTATCTGCATTAAATATGACTTCCTCCCGGTGCATGGTATTTTATTTGACCTGGGACTTTCTTCCCTTCAGCTCAACAGCCATGATCGTGGCTTTAGTTTTCAGCATGATGCACCTTTAGACATGCGTTTGAGTCCCAACCAGGAGGTTACTGTTGCCGATATCATCAACACATCTTCTGAGACCGAGCTAGCTCACCTTATAAAAACATATGGAGAGGAAGGCTACAGTCACCAAATAGCGCACCGCGTTGTGCAGGAACGTCCCATAAATACTACCCTTCAACTGGTCCGGGCAATAGAGCATGCTGTCGGAGGAAGAAGAGGCAGGCTCCACCCCGCCACCAAAACCTTTCAGGCACTACGAATAGC
>SDBT01004120.1_pt1 | contig 24778 bp, 28 predicted proteins | sample 2277101 | NCBI WGS metagenome assembly SDBT01 (sample SAMN10404973, study PRJNA504765) | marine sediment metagenome | isolation source: marine sediment core GS10_PC15, 103 cmbsf | place: Arctic Ocean: Southern Knipovich Ridge | collected 2010 | reverse complement strand
TAGCTCTACGTAATCCATATATTGGCGGGTGATTTCAGCAATGGGGATATCCAGTACATCGAGGTTTTGCTTTTTGATCAGATACAGCAATAAATCCAACGGCCCTTCAAACGCGTCTAAAAAAACTTCTAGCGCCTCGGGTGGAATATAGAGATCTTTGGGTAGCTCAGTGACCACCTGACCTTTTACCTTGGCCAACGTCTCTGGAGCTCGGGGTTGATCTTCAATTATTTCATCTGTTTCAAGCATAGCGCGGGATTATAACATAATTACTATTGAAATACCGAGACATCTCCTCGTCCAAATCGCTTAACCTCTGGGGTGCCATCAACCAAATCAATCACGCTGGTGGGCTCCATGCTACATGGTCCACCATCGATGATCAGGTCAACCTTGCCATCAAGCTTGTCGTGAATTTCTTCGAGGTTTGCTAACGGCATGTCTTCATTTGGCATAATTAACGTGGAGCTCATTAGTGGCTCGCCAAGCTCTTCAAGCAGCCCGAGCACTATCGAATTGTCTGGCACGCGGAGGCCTATTGTTTTACGCTTTGGATGCTGCAAACGGCGAGGCACCTCATTGGTTGCACGCAAAATAAATGTATAGGGGCCCGGCGTATGTGCTTTGAGCAGCCGATAAACGGAGTTATCAACATGCGCATAGGTTGAGATTTCCGATAGATCACGACACACCAACGTAAAATTATGGTGCTTATCTAATTCACGTAAGCGACGAATACGGTCCATGGCTTCTTTGTTTCCCAAACTACAGCCTAGCGCATATGCCGAGTCAGTCGGATAAACGATAATACCGCCCTGCTCTAGCACTTCGATAGACCGTCGCAGTAAGCGCAATTGCGGGTTCTCTGGATGAATGGTCAACGCCATTGTCATATTATTTATCCTCACACAGTGATATAGTTTGCTGTACCAAGTTTGCTAAAGAGCCCCTTCTTATGAAGCTATTATATGATTATTTCCCTATTCTATTATTTGTTATAGTTTATTATGCCGTTAACATTTACGCCGCAACTGCCGTGGCGATGGTCGCATCCGGCCTTCAAGTAAGTATATATTGGCTTAAATTCCGTCGATTTGAAAAAATTCAGCTTATCACATTCGCTCTAATAATCATATTTGGCACCCCCACGCTTATATTACATGATCCCATGTTTATCAAATGGAAAGTGTCTGTATTATATTGGATTTTTGCCATAGTGTTTTTAATCACGCAATGGGTAGGGAAAGAACCCATGATCCAACGCTTAATGGGTAGCAAAGTAACCCTACCGACTGTCATATGGAAGCGTTTGAACTTAAGCTGGGCCTTTTTCACCGCCTTTGTGGGGTTTGTTAATTTGTATGTGATCTATAATTTCAGCACCGACGCCTGGGTTAATTTTAAATTGTTTGGCACCTTAGGCTTAACCTTAACATTTGTGGTACTACAAGCTATTTACATGTCACGCCATATGGACATGACCGACCCCACCCAACTGAAGCCGAAAAATGACTAATCAACAACGCATTCAAATAATGGAAGAAAAGCTGCGCAATGCATTTGCACCCACTGAGCTCACCATCACTGATGATTCACATAAACACATCGGCCACCCCGGCGCAGAATCTGGCGCAGGACATTTTAGCTTGATCATCAAATCAGAAAAATTTAAAGATAAAAGCTCGCTGGAATCACATAAACAAATCTATAAACTATTAGATGAGCTCATTCCAGATGAAGTTCATGCACTAAAGATCAAGGTCTTGAACTGAAAAGCCCCGGTTTTTTATTATGCCCACATCAACAACGTTTTACATATTGCTACCAACATTATTTATGTTTTTAGGTGGCATTGCAGCGCTGGTCAGGCAACCGGGTCCAAAACTAACAAGTGCGACACAGCACTTTGCTGCCGGCGTCGTATTTTCTGCCGTTGCCGTTGAGTTATTACCCCAAATTATCGAAAAGAGGATGCCCATATCACTCAGCATCGGATTCCTTTTGGGGTTGAGTTTGATGATTTTCATCAAGTTCATCACGGGGCGTATTGAAAATATCAAGGGGCAAACAAAAAAGGTATTGCCGTTAGGGATGATCATTGCTGTCGCTGTTGATTTATTAATTGATGGCGCCTTAATCAGCATTGCGTTTGCCGCCGGAGAAAAAGGCGGTATTTTAATTGCCATTGCTCTAACCATAGAAACGTTATTTTTAGGCTTGAGCACATCAGCAAGCTTGCTTGCCAAAAACCTGGGCCGACGGTTAATTACTTTGCTGAGCGCCCTACTGGCTGTTTGTGTCCTCATTGGCGCCGCCGGTGGTTGGGCCGTCATTACTTGGTTACCGCACCAATGGTTAAATGGCATATTAGCCTTTGGCGTGGCTGCATTATTGTATTTAGTAACTGAAGAACTGTTGGTTGAAGCACATGAAGTTGACGAAACACCCCTAATTACTTCCGCATTTTTTATCGGATTTTTATGTATTCTATTATTGGATACGCAGTTTTAAACAAATAAAAAATTGTTTTGCAAGGCCCTACGGGCCGATCTGTTAAAGCCTAGGGCGCAAACCTCGCGCCACATCGAGGCCTAAAACGTAACAAGCAAAGCGAGTTACACATTAAGGCGAAGTCTCATTGAGAAAGTAGAGCGCCAGAACGCAGAGGAGCTAAAAACCTCAACGTGCAATCATATCCGAAAGAGGCGAAGCCACTCTAGCCATGGGGAGATTCTTAAGAGGGGAGCAGCGCAGCTCTCGCCCTCTTGAGCGCCAGTGCGACTTCACGTCGCGCGCCAGCGTATTACTTGGAGGAGAGGGCGGGATTCGAACCCGCGTGGGCTTTCGCCCCAACCGATTTCGAATCGGCGCCGTTTGGCCACTCCGGCACCTCTCCAATTGTTATGCGGCAGCAGGCAGAGCCACACCTAAGCGGTGTGCGACTTCTTCATATGCCTCAACGACATTGCCGAGGTCTTTACGGAAGCGGTCTTTATCTAAGCTCTCACGCGTTTTGCTGTCCCATAAGCGGCAACCGTCTGGAGTGAATTCATCACCTAATACCAACTGACCATTAAAACGCCCAAACTCGAGCTTATAATCAACCAGCAATAATCCTGCATCATGAAATAAGGGCTTAAGGATTTCATTAATCTTGCGAGTCAGTTGCTCCATATTGAACACCTCATCTTCGCTTGCCCAATCAAAGGTACGGATATGTGAGGCGTTAATCATTGGATCATGTAGTGCATCATCTTTTAGGAAAAATTCGAAGATGGGTGGGTGCAGATCAATGCCCTGCTCTGTTCCCAAGCGACGGCATAAACTGCCTGTGGCAATGTTGCGCACGACGCATTCGACTGGAATCATATCTAGGTGTTTGACCACCGACTCGGTGTCACTGAGGCGTTTTTCTTGGTGGGTACGGATGCCTGCGTCTTCCAGCTTGCCCATGATGAATTCGCTAAAATGATTGTTAACTAATCCTTTGCGCGATAATTTTACTATTTTTTCTCCGTCGAAAGCTGAGGTGTCATCACGGAACTCGACGATCAGATAGCTTGGATCATCTGTCTCAAATAAAGTTTTGGCCTTGCCTTTGTAGATAGCTTGCTTCTTTTGCATTTTAACTGTCCTTCGGAGTAAAGGGGTCAGACCTTAACTCGTCACTCAAGTTATGGCAGGTTAATATGAAAAGCCAATTTTCTTGAGTGACGAGTTAAGGTCTGACCCCTTTTAATTAAACGATTAGTTTTTTCTTTAATACAGCCAATACTTTTTTGCCTGTGGCGTCGGTTGCTGGCTGGCTGTTGCTGTTTAATAAGCTCACGATTGTGCCGTTCGCTTGTTTGGTCAGCTGCACTTGATAGATAGGTGTGTTGCGCTGAACCGCACCGCCGGTTGCCGATTTATCCAATATATAATAAGCACCTAGCGCGCTATCCTGATCTAAAACTTGATAGCCTGAAGACTTTAATGCATCCCCTACTTTCGACCAAGCCTGGGTTGATGGCACAGCTAAAAAGAAACTCTCGTTGGCTTGTACGATTGTTTTTGTCGGGCCCGCTTGCGCCGTTAATGCGATTTTCTTCTTGGCATTTTTTGTAAAGCGCTGCAAATCACTGCCAGGAGGAATCAATGAAACCTTTTGTTTACCAGACGCTGCCGCAGTTGCCGCCGGCGGCACGGGGAACTCATTGACGATGCGTGAGTTACTCAAATTCACCGGTATTGTTGTCTTAGCGATGGTCTGATTATCTTTCGTTGCAGCTTCATGCTCACTTGCGCAAGCGCTTAAACCAACAGCTGCAATTAGAACTAGTGTCATTCGAACGTGTTTCATACCTTATCCTCTTTAAATCAAATGCGTTGAAGTCAATATCTTACCTAAATTTTCATGCAAATTGGAAGATAAAGTTGTCAGTGGTAAGCGAATACCTTCGGCTATCTTGCCCATCTTATGCAACGCCCATTTCACGGGGATTGGGTTAGACTCAACAAATAACGCTTTATGCAACGGTTCTAGCTGGTGATTAATCTCGGCTGCCTGTTCATGATCGCCTGCTAATGCGGCTTTGCACATGTCCGCCATCTGTTGTGGTGCTATATTTGCTGTCACAGAAATCACCCCTTTGCCACCAGCCCGCATAACAGCCAAACCGGTGCTGTCTTCACCAGAGTAAATATCCATGCGTGTACCACAGAGATCGTGAATTTCTTTTGCTCGCCGCGGATCCCCTGTTGCTTCTTTAACGCCAATGATATTGCTAATTTTACTGAGTCGCTCAATGGTTTCAGGTAATAAATCACAAGCAGTGCGCGGCGGTACATTGTAAAGAATCTGCGGGATGGGCACTGAATCGGCGACTGCTTTGTAATGCCGGTATAAACCTTCTTGTGTGGGTTTGTTGTAATAAGGTGTGACCAACAGGCAAGCATCTGCGCCAAGTTCCAACGCTTGTTCAGTATAATGAATGGCGGCATTGGTCGAATTACTGCCTGTACCGACGATCACAGGCACTCGCCGATTCACTTGATCAATGCAAAGCTCTATCAGCTCCTCGCGCTCATCAAAACTAATCGTCGGTGATTCACCCGTGGTGCCCAGAATAACGAGACCGTTGGTGCCGTTTTCAATTTGCCAATCAATAAGATTTCGCATACTGTCAACGTCTATGTTGCCATCAGCCAGCATTGGCGTGACTAACGCAACAAAACTTCCATGAAACATGGCAAGATTCCTCTATCAAGTAGATGAGTAGATGGGTCAGATGATACGCGGGCACTCAGGTTAACACAAGGCTAAGAACTGCAACGCGCCAGTCTCACCGTATCACCACGCTGTGATAGACACACATTACGCCCCTCATGCATCGCTGAACGTAAAACAGCACCACCAGCATCACTGATATGCAGACTACAATCCCTTTCATCACGATAAACACTCAAATTAATCCCTGAAGAGCGCCAGTCGAGTGATGAATTGATCTTCATAAACCCGGTAAACGTGCCAGAAGCATCTGGTTCAAACGCTACCGTCACCGCTCTGCCACTAGTAATCGCGGGTTTTGTCAAAAATTTACCGTTATCACCACGCACATAGAACGTCTTCACATCGCCTGCAAATCCATCATAGTAAATCATAAACTTACCAGGACTATCGCATAGCGCCACAACACTCACACTGGACAAACTGAACAACGCTGCCAAGATCAATACCATACCCACTCTAAACTTATTCATTTTCTGCCTCCGCTAATATAATCATGCTTTCATACATAGTATAGTACATTTGTTGGCCAAGCGTTTGTCAAAGCGCTTTTATATCCGACAACTTATCGATAGAATGCTCTATTGAGCAATGCAAAAATGGAATAATCATGGAATACCTTAGTCTCACCGCCTCAGGACCACATCAAAATAATATTATTTGTGATCTCACCAAAGCCATTACCGATGTTGAGTGCAAAATCGAAGATAGCCGCATGACCATGATGGGTTCAGATATCGGCATTACAATGCTGATCTCGGGCACTTGGAACGAAATTGCCAAACTTGAAACACATACTCAACAGTTAGAAGCAACACTCAACATAAAAATTCAGGTTAATCGGACAAAGCTGGCAACTTTTGAAGCCAAACTACTCCCTTATTTAGTGCAGGTAATCGCATTGAACGCCCCTGGCATTATTCATCAGTTTAGCCAATTTTGTTCTGCGCAGAATGCCGTCATTTATGATTTACAAAGCAACACGTTTAAAGCGCTGCAAACTGACACGAATATGCTGTCGTTGATGATAAGCCTTGGCGTGCCGAGTGACATCAATCTATCTGATTTACGTGAACGATTTTTAACTTTATGTGACGAACTTAACGTCGATGGAATTCTAGAGCCGGAGAAACGCTAATGCCAATTGAAATTAATCAACCCATCCCTAATTTTGACTTTATTGCAACTAATGATACCGACGCGAGTTTCGCTGAGTTAAAAGGCAACCCCGTGGTTCTGTATTTTTACCCACGTGATAACACCCCTGGGTGCACTCAAGAAGGCGAAGATTTTCGTGATCAATTCACCGCATTTAAAAAACAAGGTGTAAACGTATTTGGTATTTCACGAGATAAACTGGTTACCCATAAAAATTTCCAAGCAAAATACAATTTTCCATTTGAGTTGATAACCGATCCCGAGGAAAAACTCTGCCAATTATTTAATGTCATGGTGCAAAAGAATATGTATGGCAAAAAGTGCCGCGGAATTGAGCGCAGCACATTTTTAATTGATAAAGAAGGTATATTGCGTAAAGAATGGCGCAAAGTTAAAGTCGATGGTCACGTTGACGAGGTGTTGTCAGCTGTTACAGAGCTATAAAAAGTTAGTAAAATGAGACTTAACATGCTGCCTCAATTGGGCGATTTTTTTGACGCAACAAAGGAAATAGAATTCCGCATAAAATAACCAAGCCACCAGCAATAATCTGCCAGGTGAGTATTTCATTATTAAATAGCACAGCAAATATGCTGGCAAAGATAGGCTCCATTGAATAAATCAATGCCGCTCTATTTGCCGTGGTATATTTCTGATAAGTCGTTTGCAATATCAAGGTAAACCCTGTCGCCAAGATTCCCACAAAAAGCACTGCTGCGATCACCGCGGGCTTTAACAATAAATGGTATTGATTCTGTGGCGATAATAACAATGGCACTGGAATAGTAAAAAGAATCTGATAGAACACCAGCAAGCGTACTTGTGGGATTTTCATAGTAGCGCGCGTTAAATAAGCAATGCCAGCAGCAAATGAAAATGCGGCTAATAATACCCATAAGTCACCACGCGACAAGTGCGATAAATTGGCTCCGGTTAAAATAAACAACCCAACCACACAAACGCAAGCAGCTATCCAATCTATGGGTCTTGGTTTGCCCAAACGCATTAATGGCATAATTAACGGCACAATAATCACATACATCCCGGTTATAAATGCAGCTTTACTCGAGCTCACAGTCTGTAAGCTGATGGTTTGTGCAACAAATGAAACAGAGTTAATTAGCCCGAGAATTAACCCACTGATAATAATTTGTCGATTGGTTTGGCGGAGCATAGGCAAAGCAAACGGAAAAATTACAATAGCGGCTAAAATAAATGTGCAAGCAACAAAAAAGATAGGATTAAGTAATGCCACTGCATTTCGGGTAAGTGGAAATGTTGCACCCCATAACAAGGCAACAATACCCAACATAAAGTAAGATTGTTTCCTACTTGGCTGCTTCATCAATTTCAACTGGGCTACTAGCTGTTGGCCAGGCGTTAATAATGGCTTTTACGACGGTGGCTAATGGAATGGCAAAAAATACACCCCAAAATCCCCACAGTCCACCAAAAATTAGAATGGCGATAATCACGGCGACCGGGTTTAGCTTCACCGCTTCAGAAAATAATAAGGGCGCCAACACATTGCCATCAAGTATCGCAATGATACCGTAAACAATCACAAGATAAGCAAAATGCGCACTCCATCCCCATTGTAAATAAGCGACAACAACCACTGGAAAAGTTACCACCGTCACGCCGACAAAAGGAATTAAAACAGACAGTCCGACTAATACACCGAGCAAGATGGCATAATTGAGCCCCATAATTAAAAATGCAGCTGTTGAAACAACCGACACGATGATAATTTCCACAACTTTTGCACGCACATAAGCGGCTGTTTGGCGATTAACTTCTGCCCAGACTTCACTTAACAGGCGGCTTTTTTGCGGGATAAAACGGCCAAACCAGCCTAAAATTTCACCCCGATCTTTTAAAAAGAAGAACACCATCAATGGTACCAAGATTAAATAAACAATTAATTCAATCACACTAAATAAACCCGATACGGAATATGAGACTATCCCTTGGCCAAACTTAGCTAGTTGGTCTTTAAACGAAGCGATAAAATGCTGAATATGTGTTGGGTTAATGGCATCCGGAAAATGCGCTTCCAATTTTGCGATTAACGCATTGCCTTGACCAATGAAAGCCGGTAGCTCTTTGGCTAGATTAACTAATTGTTGGAAAAAAATGGGTAATAACCAAACAATAGCAATACATACAATACCAACACCTAAAATAAATACCAACGATACTGCAACAATATGTGGACATTTTATGCGCTGCAGTTTTTGCACCAAGCCATCCAATAAATACGCAAGAACGACTGCCGCAAATACTGGAGTCAAAATTTTGCCGAATAGATAAAACACCCCGACAATAATTAATAGCGTAAATACAAGCGCAACAACCTCGGGATTAGAAAAGTGTTCACGGAACCATTTTGTGATCAAATTTGGCAAAACCATACTCCTTTATCATTTCTATTGCAGCGTCAACCGACTCTATGCCTTTATGGCTGTGGTCACCACCTGCCCTGGCAAAAGCTTGCTCAGCATTTTCAGTTGTTAAGATCCCAAAAATGACGGGTATGTCATAATCTAACGAAACACGTTGGCAACCATAACTCACTTGCTGACAAACGTAATCATAATGACCCGTCTCACCACGTATAACAGCGCCTAAGGCAATGATGGCGTCATAGTCTTTTGTTTTTGCTAAGCGTTGAGCGATGAGTGGTATTTCAACCACACCCGGCACCCAAAACTCGCGAATGTTTTCCTCGAGCACGTTTAACTCAGCTAGACGTTGCTTAGCGCCATCGAATAAACGTTGAGTGACTTTTTCGTTAAAGCGGCTGGTTATAATGCCAATTTTCATAAGTAGGTGTCCTAGTTGTGCTTTAGTCGACTGAAGCGGCGCCCAGATTAGGCAGAATCTGTACGCTGTGGCCATCTATAAGGCTTGTTGGCAGGCATTATACACAATTTAGCCCAAATTGAGATCCCTTACTTCTGTTTATCCAAACAAATAAATCGATCATCACCAGCCATTCGCCAATCGATAACTCGATCTTGCACCAACCATCTTGGCATCCCTGAAAAGCCTGACAATGCAGCGCTGCCTAGCTCTTGTGCACTCTGATAAATGATACTTGTTTGAACCAGGTCTAATTCATGTAGGGCTTGGAAACACTGAATGCCTGCTTCTACCCATAAATCATGGACACCCTCTTTGCCAATCTGCAGTAATACTAAACGCAAATCTAAGCGATCACCCTTTTTAGGTATAGTCACACACCTTGCACCCGCATGCTCCAATGCTGTTTTATTCTCGACATCAATATTCGCGCCATGTAAAAATGTGAGTGTTTGTGCTGACGTAAATATTTGTGAATTTAACGGCGTACGTATAGTGGTATCTATTATATATAGCGATTTTTTAATAGTTGCTTCGTTATCCCGCCTTACATTAAACTGTGAATTATCTGCAATAATCGTATTTGCCGTGGTTAAAATCGCATCTGATTGTTGACGATATTGATGTGTTAATTTATGGCATGCATCACCAGTGATTTTCACAGGCCGTCCGCCCTCGCCTGCAATTTTGCCATCTTTACTCAACGCTAATTTTGCCGTGACCCAAGGCATTTTTGTTTGCCACCAATGCGCATAACTTTTATAAAACGTATCGATGGAATCTAACTGGACATGCTGACAACGAATGCCAGCATGTTTTAATGCGCTCTCACCACCACCTTGTACTTGTGGATTTGGATCAGCGAAGCCATAAACCACCTCTTTAACGCCTTTATTGATAATAAGATCCGTGCACGCTGGTGTGCGACCCTGATGGCAGCATGGCTCCAGGGTGACATATAAAATAGTATTTTCAAGGTCAGCGACTGAAATATTTTGCAATGCCATCACTTCAGCATGCGGCGCACCCGCTTGCTCATGATAACCACTGACGATAACTTCATTATTCTTCACCAGCACTACGCCTACCGATGGGTTGGGCGCACAGAAACCACGCCTAATTTTCGCTTGCGAAAGTGCTAATTCTAAAAAATCTTGATGTTTCATTGCTCTCTGGTAGTATGTGGCTATATTTCGCCATATTATAACTGATATAAAATGAAAAAGATTCTTACATTACTCCTCATGCTCAGTACAACAATCAGCGTTGCCAGTACGCTCCCAAATTTAGGTGACCCCAGTGCGACCGTGTTATCACAAAGTCAGGAACATAAGCTGGGTTTTAAATTTATGAACGCGGTACGCAAACAGATGCCCATTCTAGATGACCCAATTAGTGATGAGTTTATTACAACACTAGGATTACGTTTGGCATCAAATAGCAGCGATTCCTCACGGCATTATAAATTCTTTATCGTCAAAGCTGGTGGTATTAATGCCTTTGCTGGGCCAGATGGCAATATTGGCGTAAATAGTGGGCTAATTCTATCCTCACGTGATGAAAGTGAACTAGCCGCGGTGATGGCGCATGAAATTGCTCACGTCAGTCAACGCCATTTAGCGCGCATGATGGCTGACATGAAACAATCGCAATATACCAGCATCGGTTTGATCTTAGCCTCTGTTCTTGCCGGTGTTGCTGGTGGCGGCGGTGATGTGGTGGGTGCGGGTCTTGCAACAGCATCAGCGAGCAATGTGCAAAACATGTTGGATTTTACTCGTGCTCATGAAACTGAGGCCGATGCTATTGGTATTATTAGCTTAGCAAAATCTGGATTTAACCCATATGCCATGCCTAGTTTTTTTGAGCAAATGCAAAAACTCACCGTCAGCTTTAGCAACAAAGATATCCCCGAATTTTTACGCACTCATCCATTAACTAGCAATCGTATTTCTCAAGCAAAAAATCGCGCAGCCCAATATCCTAAGAAAACCTATTCAAACAGCGTTACTTACCAGTTAGTTAAACAACGTATACGAGTCTTAACCAACGCTAATACTCGCCAGGTTCTCGCGTTTTACAAAGACAAAGTAAAAGCCCAGCCCAGCAATTCTAGCCTACGTTATGGTTACAGCTTAGCGTTATATAAACATCGACAATATAAACTAGCACAACAGGAATTAAAACCGCTATTAACTCATGACCCAGATCAAGTTATTTATACTTTACTAAAAGCCAATATCCAAGTAGCTGAACATGAGCCTTCACTAAAAACACTTAAATCAGCTTATGCACTTCACCCCGACTACCCTCCTCTACAATTACGATATGCCGATCAACTGTTATTTGCTAAACAATATATGAAAGCAAAAACCATACTAAGAAAAGCCCTCACAGAATCACCAAGAAACCCCGCGCTTTATAAATTAATTGCAAAAACGGATTTCTTGATGGGCAACAAACGACAAGCACATCTTAACAACGCAAAGGCCTATTACTTATTAGGTGATTTACAGAGCGCCAAAATCCAACATCTGCAATCTATTGATAAAAAAACATTTAAAAAGAAATGATCAAACCACTCACTATTGGCAACACTACATTTACTAGCAACCTTATTCAGGGCCCACTGGCCGGCTATACTTGTGCACCTATGCGCAAACTCACTTGGACTAACAGTCAACCGGCATATTGCACAACAGAAATGGTCTCAGCGAATCATTTAGTGCATGCAAAAGCTCCACCGATGCGTTATTTTTCACGAGATAAAACTGAAGGGCCGTTGTGTTTTCAATTATCGGGTAATAATCCTGAACATTTAGCACTAGCTACACGAAAAATTAATAACCTTAATTGTGAAATTATTGATATTAATTGTGGCTGTCCTGTAAATAAAATACGTAACAAAGGCGCAGGTTCAAAATTATTAGCTAACCCAGAACATATCGCCAAATTAATTAACGCTGTTAAACAACATACCGATGCTGCTGTCACAATTAAAATTCGCGTATCGGGTGAATACACTGATCAAGATGATCTTTTAGTCGCGCAATCAGCAGAAAAGGCAGGCGCTGATGCCATCATTGTGCATGGACGACATTGGACTGAACGGTATGAGACGCCCTGTCGCTATGAGCAAATAAAACGCATCGTTAAGGCTGTCGATATACCAGTCATTGGCAATGGTGACGTTGAAGATGCAACAAGCTTACAAAAAATGTTTGCCGAAACGCATTGTGCCGGTGTGATGATCGCTAGAGCCAGCCTCGGTCAACCCTGGTTATTTGCTAAAATCCAATCTGAATTAAATGGCAATACATACACCCTTCCCACTCCTGATGAAATTGGGTGCATGTTTCTGCAACATATCGGTGACTTAGCCGCACAAGATGGTGAACTCCGTGCACTATTACAAGCACGTAAACTGGTAAAATATTATTATCGTCAACCTCTAGTTTCGCCATCTATGCAAGCCCTAGTACAATGCCAAAACCTGACTGAATTACATAAATTAATAAACGATCTTCAGTAGTGTGAAAGCAGTTAACATTGCCTCAATCACTTTATTACTTTAGTATTCACAATATGTTTACTCTGCGCAAGAAAAATGGATTTTTCTACCTAGGCCTGATTTTGATCTCAAGCCTATTAGCGAGCTGTGCTGGCCCCACACGCAATGCCCTACCTGAAAAATACTTAAGCAAAGCTCAAATTCCTGGCATACCCAATGTCCGTGCTTGGGCCTATGAACGCAGTGATGTTTTCCAAAAAGATTTAGTTGCGACCATGCGGCGACGGCTAGCACTTCGCCCTGAAATACTCACCGATAAAAATGCGACTGTTGACATTCTTGCGCTATCAGGCGGCGGTGCAAATGGTGCGTTTGGCGTAGGCTTACTCAATGGTTGGACAACAACCGGTAAGCGCCCAAACTTTGCCTTAGTGACGGGTATCAGTACCGGCGCACTGATTGCGCCTTTCGCCTATTTAGGCTCTGCTTATGATGCACAAATACGCAATATTTATACCTCAGTATCAACCAACGATATCGTTCAACAAAAATCTATTATTTCTAGTTTGTATAGCATACTAGGCGGTTCTGATGGCTTGGTTGACCCGGCACCCTTGAAAGCATTAATTGCAAGGTATATGAATCAAGACATGCTAAATGCAATCGCGCGCGAATATGCGAGAGGACGTCGCCTCTTTATTGGAACAACTAATCTAGACGCACGTCGTCTTGTGATTTGGAATATGGGCGCTATCGCCGCGAGTAAACACCCACAAGCATTAGCCCTATTTCAAAAGATAATTTTAGCTTCTGCCTCAATACCTGTTGCTTTTCCACCTGTTATGATAGACGTTGAAGCTGCTGGTAAACGCTATGATGAAATGCATGTTGATGGTGGTGTTAGCACTGAGGTTTTTTTCTATGGCGCCATGCTAAATATTAGTGAAGCTTTAACAACTCTTGGCATTAAACAAAAACCTAGAATTCGACTGTTTATAATTCGAAATAACCAACTTATTCCGCCCTATGAAGAGGTGAATCGTAACTTATTAGCGATTGCTGATCGTTCATTATCAGGGCTTACCACCATGCAAGGCATTGGTGATTTATATCGAATTTATACTGTTACACAATATAATAATATCGATTTTAATCTTGCCTATATTCCACAAAGTTTTCACCCTGACTCAGATGAACCGTTCGACCCAGAGAATATGAAACGTCTTTATACATTAGGCTACAATTTAGCGTTGGGTGGGGACCCCTGGCAAAAATACCCACCCGGTTTCAACATCATTAAAGGCATTAAATCCAAACTAGATCATTAGTTCAGCTGCGTTTGCCTGGGTGTTAATAAGGCCAAAACAATTGCAACGGCAATTAATACCGGGACATCACCCAAAAAGTGATGCATCTCTGTGGGGTCAACGATTGCCTGCACTGCCATGATAAGCCCGTGCACCACACTTGACCAAACAGTGAACCAAATCAAGCTTAGGTGTTTCAAAGGATTACGTGATGCAAGCAACAAGAATATACCCAAAACAGCATAAATACCCAAGATCATTTGCTCGTATTCGTATTGATTCGGCGTCCATTGCCAGCCAGTTTTTAAAACATAAATCAAAGGTGCAAGACCAAAAATAAATGCCAGGCCAAAAAGCACCAAGGCCACTTTCAGCAGCTTGATTCTAAGCGAGTTTTCCATATCCCCTCCATTGGGTTTGATTATCCATGAGCTCAAAGTATACCAGCCCGATGAAAAAAAGCGTATCATGCGTCAACCAAATAATAAGGACATTGCTATGCTGTATAAAAAACTATCAACCGCCTGCACAATCGCGCTGTTGTCTCTATTTGTCAGCTACTCTGCTTTTGCTGTCACTGAACCAATCTCGTTTGATGTCCCACTGACTAAGCCCATGGAAATGAGTCATTTTACCATCATGATGCCAAAGAACTTTCGTCGCACTCTAGACTCCGTTAAACCCACTTCAGCTGAAGAAAAACATAATATTCACATCTATCGTTACGATGGAAAAATATTAGAGCATGATCTAAGCATTACAATTTCTTCAAGCAAGTTTAAAACAGATCATAAACAAATGATCGATGATATGATGGCTGAAACGTTGGCTTATGCATATAATACGCTTTACCTAAAAGTCCCGATCAAGTATCGCTATTTAATGCGCAATAACGGCATTAAAGATATCACCATCAATGGTATTCCAAATAAGCAAATGGTGTTTACCTCACAAGATGGTGATGAACACTTAGAAGGAATAATTTTAACAAATCATCACGACGATGAAGCTAATATCATTATTGCAACCGCACTGGTTAAGCAAGACCGGCATGATAAAGCAAGTCTTCAGTTGCTAGATCGGATTATGCAAACACTAAAACCTAGGGCTTCAAAATCATAAGGTAAAAAATAACGATAACTGCAAAAAATGCGGGCCAACCTAAAACAAACCAAAATTTGAATAAGCGATAATACTGTGCCGGCAGTTCAGTGCCATTTTGAACTGCCCGTGATAATAAGTTTTTCATTTTAATTTGCATAAATACGACGGGTATCCAACACACGCCGACAAATACATACAACAATACACTCAGCCCTAACCATGACGTGCCCCAACTTAACTGCATAACATGGATTAAGCCAATACCTGTTAATGGCTGAATGATCACCGCCGGGGTGATAAAAATCCAATCAACCAATACCACATTTCGCGCAGCAAATAACATGGTATTTACATTTTTAGTTTTATTGGCTCTGTACATATAAAATGCGCTGCCAAGCCCTGTGCCAAACAACAGTGTTGAACTGATGATATGAATTAACTTTAGCCATAAATAAATCATTTGCTTACTCCATAGCACTCATTACTAAAATAGCCACAACAATCACGATATTTTTCAATAACGGCCCCAATGGATCTGCCCATAAACTCGGCACCAAGATACTCCCTACAACCGTATATGCAACAATCAACACGATTTGCAGCCAACACATTAACAAAAATCGCCAACGAAGTAATACTGCAATACCAATTAGAATATCAATAAAGCCGAACAAATAAATAATAAGACCAGAAAGAAATCCTGTAATATTAGCTGATGCCAGCAATTCCGTGCCATGTGATTTACCAATGGTTAGCGAAAACACACCCGATAAAATCCACAACAAGGCAATGCTCAAGCGTAATAATGGTTTTAGAAAATACAATCGTGCATGCCAACGATCTTGCACATTGCTTGGGTGAGTTTCTAATACATTTGTTACTGTGCGAGGTTGAACGCTAGTGGCCGCTATAAGCGGACTGACATCGGCAATATTATCCTCTGTCAACATTGCCAATGAATTAGAATTAATTGGCCCGCGCGTAAAAAGATCACCCATTCTAGCAAAAAACAAAATTAGAAATAATGGAATGGGCAAATACCACGCTGACGAAAAACCCATCCAAGTACGCAGTAATTGAATAAATTGTTTAATGGAAACCGGTTCTGGACCCACAACATTGATTATTTGATTGGACGTTGGTGGCTGTTTTACTAGTCGAATAATCACCTCAGCAAGATCACTGGCAAAGATAGGCTGGAACTGAAAATCACCTCGACCTGGTAATGGAATAATACCCGGCAAGCCAGCCAGTCCACGAAACAGCGATGTGCCACCATAAGAACCGTTAGCATAGACAAGTGATGGACGTAGTACCGTCGCATTAACCGAGCTATTTATCACAAATGCGTCAGCTTCAGCTTTGCTCCGTGCAAACTCATTATTAGCTTGGCTATCTGCGCCTAATGCGGAAATTTGGAAAATTTGCTTAACACCAGCCATCTCACAAGCTTTGAACAGTGCTTGTGGCGCTAGGCTATGTACTGCGTCGAATGACTGATTAGCACTAGCATGCATAATGCCTGCACAATTAACCACGACATCAATCTGCTTCAAGCGCTCTAGCCATACCTGGGGCTGGGTGTCCTGATTAAAATCACAGCTCAAGGCCTGACATGATGGAAACCGGCGATTAATTTGCCGAGTATCACGTCCACAACAGATCACCGCAAAACCTGCTTCAACAAACTTTGCGACAATTTCGCTACCAATAAACCCAGTTGCGCCGGTGATTAACACTCGCATGCTCGAATCCTTCCTGTCCTGTAAAACTGCAGCCTATACGAATATTACTAGTATATTCAAGCTAAATAGCGTATATTATAGGGGCTTAAGTGCGCTTTCTCTGGATGCTTCTCTCTCTTTTGCTTGTAGACACTTCCTGATATCCCGTATTTCGGCGTTTTTTGTTAATCTATTGAGGAAAATGACTATGAGTCAACCAAAAATCTACGTTGGTAATTTATCTTACAACGTAACCGCAGATCACTTAAACGATTTCTTCGTACAATTCGGTGAAATCAATGAAGTTAAGCTGATCTCAGATCGTGAAACTGGCCGTTCAAAAGGCTTTGCATTTATCACGTTCGCAAACCAACAATCTGCTGATAAAGCGGTTGAAGAAGCAGATGGTACTGAATTTGAAGGCCGTCGTCTTAAAGTGAATATTGCTAAAGATGACGCACGCCGTAGTGGCGGTGCTGGTGCTGGTGGTCGTTTCCAAGGCAATGCAGCCCAAGGCGAATACCGTTAAACAAAACCCGTTAAGACCCAGGGGTGGCACGTCCATTTCTGGGTCTTCTCTTTTTCCAACACCCATGATATTCAGTTAAGCTCCAACAGAGCAAAGAGCGTCATTCCTGCGTAGGCAGGAATCCAGAGCATTTATACCCTCAAATCACATCAATTTACCGCGACTAGGCAGAGTTTGAAATTTTCAGCTATGCTTAAACCGTAATGAATTTGTATGTCAGATTGGAGGATGTAATTATGAAGCGATTACTAACACTAGCTGCGAGCATCTTAAGTGTTGCATTGCTAAATGGATGTACCACCTATAACGTTGCTGATGCCAATATCTTTGACTTTAGCGGCACCCCGAGAGGAGCTGCAGCCAGCCCCCCAGCACCCTACTACAACACCAAAGGCACCTTTGTGTTTAACCCAAATACGCTTTCTTGGTATGCATTTGAACCCGACGGTACAGTCGCAGCATCCGGGCGAGCATCTGGCGGACAAGACTACTGTGCAGATATTGGACGTGGTTGTAAAACACCCTCAGGCCGATTCAGTGTACACCGGAAAGGCGATTCTTCCTGTGTCTCAAATAAATATCCTCTTGGCGGGGGTGGCGCACGAATGCCCTACTGCATGTTTTTCCATGGTGGTTATGCAATTCATGGCGCAGGTAATGTACCCAATTACAATGCGAGTCATGGGTGCATACGGGTCCCGCCAAGTGACGCTGCATGGTTATCGCAGAACTTTATTCGGCACGGTACAACAGTCATTGTAAAACCGTATTAAATTTTTGAATATTAATTCAACTAAGTATGCTATACGACTTTATTATCGTACAAGCAATATTAGACTTTTTAATGAATTGTTGTTAATATGCTGGGTTTTTTATGCCGAAATCTATTCGTCTGCACATCATTTTCTGCATACCTGGGTAATTTTATTGAGAGTTAGCTTACTTATTTAGGAGTAATAATGCCAAATAGTCATGTGTCTAATAAAAAGCAATTACACCCGGGTGCTTTCGCTTTTTTTGTTGTTGCACTTGGTGCGACATTTTATTTTTACGAATATTTTATTCGCGTTTCTCCTAGCGTAATGAAATTGCAATTAATGCAATCATTTGATATCAACGCAACTTTATTTGGCACATTAAGCGCATTTTATTTTTATGCATATACCCCGATGCAATTAATTGTTGGTGTTTTAGTTGACCGATTTAAATTACGTTATTTATTAACACTCGCGATTATTTGTTGCGCTCTCGGCAGCTTATTAATGTCAGTTACTCATGATTATTCTGTTGCTGCTGCAGGCCGCTTCCTCCAAGGTTTTGGTTCAGCGTTTGCATTCGTTGGCGCACTGCGTTTAGCTGCCAACCGTTTGCCAGCACGTCGTTTTGCAACCTTTACCGGCATGTGTGCCTCACTCGGATTTCTGGGTGCAGGTTTCGCTGAAATTGTTTTAAGCGAGTTTGTCGCACAGGCAGGTTGGCGATCCACCATGCAAGCCTTTGTCTTTTTTGGCTTTGTGCTAGCCGCGCTAATTTGGTTTGTATTAAAGAAAAAGCCACCTCGGAATAAAATGGTTGTCAAAGAACAGCCTTCAAAAAAATTACTCGCCGATAACATTCGGCACCTAATTGAGATTATCAAAATTCCGCGAATCTGGTTTACGGGTGTCGTCAGCAGTTTGATGTTTTTACCCACCTCCGTCTTCGCAGCACTCTGGGGTATCCCGTATTTAGAAAAATTACATGGCTATAACGACACGGCCGCAGCAACCGCAACGTCAATGATCTTTATTGGCTGGGCCATAGGCGCACCCATTATGGGTTGGTTATCAGACACCACAGGCATGCGTATGCGTTTAATTGGCATTGGCGCTCTGCTAGCAGCTATATTAGTCCTCCCACTGCTCTACAGCGGTGCTCTGCCCTATTTGGCTGTCTGTGGGTTATTTATTTTATTTGGCATATGCTCGAGCGTACAAATTTTAACATTCGCTATCGCTCGCGATTTGAGCCCTACGGCTGCTGTCGGTAGTGCTGTTGCATTTGTTAACACATTAGCCATGCTAGGTGGTATGATTTTCCAACGCGGCATTGGGCATATGTTAGATCTTGCTTGGAACGGCTCAACTGTACATGGAGTCCCTGTTTATACTTTGTCAAACTATAAACATGCCATCATCATTATCCCTATCTCGTTAGTTGCGGCAATGGTGATTGCCTTTTCGTTGAAAGACAGAACCACGCCGCATCATAAAACGGATGCATTAGAGACGGCATTTGTTTAACAGATAACTTAGGAACCGTGATGAACTCTCGTGGCCTGCTATTTTGCTTTTTAATCGTTATCAGTCAAATAGCGATTGCACAACCCATCAGCTGGCAACCGCTTGCCCCGGGGTTTGACTATGCGACAATAAATCCAAGTTTTGCTAATCTCAGTGACGGCACTCTTCATATCTTTCGCATAAACCCCAAAGTCTATCAGTTTCAAATTGGGAAAACTCGCACAGCAAATAAAGATTATGAAACAATCCGTGAAGTTGCGAATCATCATAATGCATTTTTAGCGGTTAATGGCGGATTTTTCACACCACAACTACAGCCATTAGGATTACGCATCAACAACAGTAAAGTTGTATCACCATTTAAATCGATTTCATGGTGGGGTGTTTTCTATATTGCCAAAGGGATACCGCATATCGTTGCAGCACGCAATTACCACTACAACAAGAATATTAGCTTTGCCATTCAAAGCGGACCACGCCTTATTAACAACGGTCAAATTGTGCCGTTAAAACCAGGCGCCGCTCAACGCAGCGCTATCGGCATTTTACCGAATCATCAAGTGATTATACTCGTAACACAAAATATGCGAATTACAACCACACAATTAGCCAAAATTATGCAGCGCCCTGTTGCCCAAGGCGGATTAGGTTGCAGTTATGCAATTAATTTAGACGGTGGCTCATCCACCCAACTGTACGCCAAAATGAAAAATTTCAAATTAGATCTCACCAGTTTTTCCATGGTTGCCGACACGGTTTTGGTATTGCCACAGCATTAACAAGAATTAATATGGAAAATACTCATCATACACAGGCCGGGCATCACATTTAACGCCTGATATATCTAAGCGGCAATTCTCACCACATTTAACTCTGCCAAAACTGTTTTTAACACAATTACTCGAATAAAATTTACCACAATGCACAGAACCAAAGTTATCTTTCATACAACTATAACCACATTTCACATTGCCAAACTTATCAATCAAACAGGATTGCCCTGGAAATCGTGCACATTTAATTTTATCAAACGTACCACGCTTGCAACTATAACCACAAACTTCACCAAACGTGGTTTTGAGGCATTGTCGCTGATAACCCATACCCGCTACTTGACCGGCACGATACCCACGACTGTATGCAAGTTTTACCGCATCATAATTACCACTGCAACTTTCACCAAACCTTGGCGCCAATGGGATGCCTTGTTGAGCCTGTGAAAATCCAACCGAATAAGCAGCATTTAAGTCGCAGTAATTCAGTCGATAGCGATCCTGCTGATTTAATTGCGTCGGATAATAATTAGTCGCATAAATACTGGTCGTAATAACACTAAACAATAATGCTATAAAAACCAGATAACGAGATTTCATTTTAAATCCTTTTATAAACGAATAATTTGCAAACCTAAATCACCCACTTTATCAAGTTGCAATTGATTACTAATTACAGCAGTGCTTGCTTTTTGTGGTGCTAAATAAAGATTAGCAACACGTTGTAAATCGTCCAATTTAACAGCTAATAAACGCTCACGGTATTGTTGTCTAAGCTCTTCAGTGCGACCAATTTTGTCACAATAAAAAGCCTTTTTGGCCTCACCGGCAGGTGAACTTGGTTTATCCAAGCTACCAACAATACCTAAAATAGCTTCTTCAACTTGACGCCATTCATGCTTTTCACTGAGCAACCAATGTATTGAGCGATCAAATTCATCTAGGGTTTCAACTAAGCGTGGATCACGGTAAGAGAAAAAACGAAATGCTGCAATGTCAGAATCTTGGCCCGCACCGCTGCCATAAGCCCCACCTTTCTCACGTATAGCTGTGTGTAAATAGCCATTACGTAAAAAAGCACCCAATACACCCAATACAGGGGCGTCGGGATGATCAAAAGGTACAGTAGGAAACGCTTTAGCGCAAAAGTTAACTTGGGTGCTGGTCACCCAAAACTGCTTAGCCATCTCTGTGACGGGTGCAAGCGTTAGTACTGAGCTTGAATTATTAGCACCAATTTGTTGCCAAACTTGCTGCAAGTCATCACAAGCCAATTGCTGATTGGCGATCTCGGCAACAGTCAAAAACTGTTTTGGCGCATCAATAATCACTTGATGTAATTCTTGCAAATTATCGACAAATTCGACCAACGCATTCTTATCTTTGATTTTATCATCAAGATCATCTGTAAATTTAATGCCCGCCAAGCCATCTTGATTGTGTGACAACGCTGCAGCAGATGACATACCACTAGACGCGGCTGTCATTGCTAGCACATGGCCATTACTGGTTATGCTCTGATCACGACTAGCCCTGATTTGTGCGATCATTTCTTTAAAACGATCATGTTCATCAAAACGTAAATCAAACAATGTAGCTTGCATTAATTCACATAATTGCAAATGATTTCGCTGCAAGGATTTGCCTGACAGCACAAAACGTGATTTTAATTGCTGCACATCGGTGACTTGCCCCCGCACATCGGCGTATGCATAGAGACCACCAGAAATTTTAGATTGCCAAGCTTGAGTAGCCAAATAGTCTTTATCACCAACACCTACTTCAGTGAAACATGTTGTGTATTCAGGTAACATTTGCAACAGTGCTGGTGCAATTTGGGGTAAATCAATGACGATGTCTTGATAAATTAAACCATTAGTCCCTTGCGGGAAAAATTGACATTCACGATTAGCAATTTGACTCTTCGAACCTCGTGCAATGCTAACTTTATTTGGCACATCTTCTAGTCCTACTTTTGGTAACACACCAGGATCTTCTTTTTCTTCTTGGCGTGCTTTTAATTCAGCAGCTTGCTCAACCAATTTCTCTTTGTCTTCAGGTGATAAGGTTTGCTTAATATCAGCCAGTTTCGCTGCTAATTCATCTGCGCGTTTTTTACTGAGCGTCGAATCAGGATTTGACACGAACGTCACACGATGTGGGTTATTAATTAATAAGTCACGAACCAAGCCTTTCACAAATTCAGGGTCTTTGATTTGTTCGCGCAATTTTGCTAATACAGGCTCAAGGTCTAAGCTGATTAGTGGATCACCATAATGAATCACAGCGGGCAACATTGACATAATTAATTGCAGCCCATAAGGATAGCTGCCACCTGTTATTTCACGTTGGCTTATCTCTAACTGGTGCAAGGCAGTTTCCAATCGCTCAAACGCAATACCATTTTCTGCCACATCATTTAAAACAGCCAGGACTTGTTGTTCAAATTGATCCACATGTTCTGGTGAGCTGCCTTCCAAACCACAAATAAAACTCATTTCTTTATTACCATCATCTAAACCACATATAGGCGCAGGCGCACTACCGAGTTTAGATGTTTCTAACAGTTTTCGAATCGGTGTTGCGCTATCATCCAATAACACACTTGCCAAAAAATGCGCCTGAATACTTTCTTCATAATTAGCGCTCTCACCTAACAACCAACTCATTAGAATATAGGATTTATTGGCGATATCTTTTTCATCAAGCGGATATGTCGCTTCAACTTTCAACGGTTTTTTATAGCGTTTTTCATTAGGCACGCTAATTGGCTTTTCCTGATGACGCTCAAAATGTGCCAAGGCTTTTTCTTCAAAAACATGCTGATGTTTAATTGCAGGAATATTGCCATAAGTTAAGAAGGTTGCATTACTCGGGTGGTAATGTCGTTGATAGAAAGCTTTTAATTCTTCATAGGTTAAATTGGGAATATCAGCAGGCTCACCACCACTATTAAAATGATAGGTGGTTGTCGGATACACATGCTCGCATAGAGTATGCCATAACATATCGATAGGCGAACTCATGGCGCCTTTCATTTCGTTGTAGACCACACCTTTATAAACCAGTTCGGTATCAGGATTATCAGGTTCCTTAAATTCTAAACGGTGCCCTTCTTGAGCAAAGTCAAGCGGATCCAAGCGCGAGAAAAATGTGGCATCCAAATATACATCCAGTAAATTAAAATAATCTTTCTCATTTTGGCTGGCAAATGGATAACCCGTCCAATCACTACTGGTGAACGCATTCATAAATGTATTCAACGACCGACGCAGCATCATAAAAAATGGATCACGCACCTGATAGCTTTTGCTCCCACAAAGCGCGGTATGCTCTAACATATGTGCCACACCGGTTGAATCTGTTGGCACTGTACGAAAAGCGACCAAAAAGACGTTCTCAGGATTATCTGCGACCAAGTGATAATGCATCGCACCGGTTTGTTTATGGCGGTAACTCTCGATATTAATCTGCAGTGCCTTAATCTCTTTACTATCCAAATATTCAAACGCTGGGTGCCGTTCGCTGGTCTTAGTTTTCGTTTTTAGATCCGTCGCAGTTCGCATAGTTAGTATCCTTAAAAAGTGTTGATCTTGTGCTGAACTATAACCTTAGCAAGCCAGCAAGTCTAGGCTGTGCAATATTTGTGCTATAATTACAATGCAACTCAAAACTAAGGTGATTGACTATGAAGTATCGTATCGCCACTATTTTTATTATATTAAGTGTTTGCCAGGCTGCGCTCTCTGTTACGACACCCATTGGCGTCGGTGTCACTGTGAATAATCAAAGTCAAATTGATATCACGTCATTTGCTGTGGTTGGTAATAACACGGTGTGCTGTTCTGGCGGCTCTCTCCCTCCTCGATACACGCACGGATGTGGCTACTCATGTGGAAAGGCAGAATTTCAAGCGGTTGTTGTCATTAATGATGAAAACTGCCAACCTTTTGTGGGGAGCAGTTTACCGATTAACCCCTTAAAAAATCCCTACATCCAGATATATCAAAAAGGTGATTTCAATTGCGCTACAAATTTTTGCTGCTCAATTTATACTCGGGGTGAGTGAACTTATACCGAGTTAATAAGGCCAATAAACTGGGAACTAAGACCAGTACCAATAAGGTTGCATAGGCTAATCCAAATGATATTGACACAGCCATAGGGATTAAAAATTGCGCTTGGGTTGATGTCTCAAACAACAATGGCGTTAAACCAGCGATAGTTGTTAATGAGGTTAACATGACCGCACGCAA
>SDBT01004119.1_pt1 | contig 24784 bp, 34 predicted proteins | sample 2277101 | NCBI WGS metagenome assembly SDBT01 (sample SAMN10404973, study PRJNA504765) | marine sediment metagenome | isolation source: marine sediment core GS10_PC15, 103 cmbsf | place: Arctic Ocean: Southern Knipovich Ridge | collected 2010 | reverse complement strand
CTGTGCATTTATTACACAGCGGTTCGAAAAACCCTTGTGGAGTAGCGACAGATTTGTCTGTTGGGGCCAATTTGACTTCGTATTCCATTATGCTCTTTTAATCATCTTTTTTGGATCAGGTACACCCGGAACCATATTGCTTCGTTCTTTTAAATCTACCGCGAGATCTTGCTTGGGAGAGAAAGACTGGACAGGAGCCACTGTTGTTGAGGGATCGATGTTTTCCATCGACTTTTCTACAGATGCCTGTATCGTGTCCGAAGGACTCGGATTGTCATTTTTTCGATGATCTATGACATTCGGACTTCGCAACTGATGTGGCTTGCGCTTTACGGGCTTTTGTATAGCCGAACGAACAGCGTCAGCTATGTCCAGCAGCATTTCTACATCCCATTGAACCTGCTCACCTCCATCTTCATCTTTTTTAATTTCTACATACTTACGATCAGCTGTTTGAATTAGAGTAATTTCCCAATGATCACCATCGGGGCTTTCATATGAATAATCATCGCGCTTGAATTCAGCCATACGTTTAAGTGCCATCTTCGTCTTCCTTTTTCTCTATAAGATACGCCTGCGAGAGACGTTTCATTTCCTCGTCTTCATATTGTTGTAGCTTCTCGTTGACAATCAGTCCTGCAATAAATGCACGTCGCCAAAATTCGCATGTCTGACGATCTATCAAAAGTTTATCACTAACGCTCAGTTCTTTCCATCCTGCGTCTTTGCACCACTGAGATAATTCACGCAAATCTTCATCAAGCGAATCAATCTGCATAGGTCGATCTGTTTCATGAATAACCACTCGTCCATTCTTCCAAAAGTGCAAAATATAACTGGCTGCGGCGAGCGGAGAAGAAACAAACGCGGAAGAACGCAGCATCCATTCAGAGAAAGGACCATCCTCCTCCATAAGCTTCTTGGTTTCTTCGTAATAACCACGAGACTGAAGCAGGGTAGTATCCGTGAATTCGATCATTTGCCTGTCAACCCCAAAGATACCGCCGCATTCATTGCTGCCATGCGTTTCCATTCTTCATCATTCATGGCGAGACGGTAATCTCCTGCTATCGTATGCCACATAATCGCTATGACTTTAATATCATTCTGGAACTGATCTACAACAAACTGCTTTCCAGATTTCTCGCTCCTCATAACGTAAGATGGATGATAAGTAGCAAAGGACCACGCTCGAAACTTATGAAGAAACTTCCATTTTCCGCGATTTGCCGTGATCCCCCAGTCACCACGTACATACTTGAGAGCCGGATTACCCAAGGTAACAATGACCTTGGGTCGCAACAACTTAATTTCACGAAATAGCCAACTTTTAGTGCAAGTTATCACGTTGGGGCTTTTGTCACTAGCAGGGAATTTGTTATCCAAGGGACGACAAGCCAACACGTTGCTGATAATTGTATTTGTTCTTTTGAATGATTTGTGCTTGCGCATTTCCCTCCGTAAAATCTGTCCCGACATACCAATGAATGGACGGTTTTGCTCGACTTCGTCTTTGCCGAGACTTTCTCCCACAAACATGAATGTCGGATCTTTCGCGTTGCCTTCGCTCTGTCCAACAGCCCGATAGTGCTTATAAACAGAACACTTTTGACACTTGTCTTTTTCCAGGGCGAACGTACGATATTCGTCGGTAATGCGGGTAAAATTGCGTTCTAGTACATTTTCGATGTCCATAGGGTATTATACCGCAAACATGTCTGGGTAATTACTGCTCTTCTCTTTTAGCCTTCGAAACGCTGTCTGAAAGCTCTCTGGGTCAGTCTCATAGCCTTCAAAATGCCTCTTGAGATTTTTGGCAGCTATCCCTGTTGTTCCTGAGCCTGCAAATGGATCAAGAACCACCACCTTTTCACCAACCACAGATGGACGCGGAGTAACCAGCCGAATCAACCTCTCCATCAACTCCACCGGCTTCACTGTTGAATGCTCATTGTAGTCACCCTTCTCGCGACGACTTGGTTTGGGGATCATGAAAATGTGATCATACTCCATAAACAATGGATCAAGCCAAATCAAATTGGCAGGCCACCGTCCACCAGGATGAATGTTACACTGTTTTTTGCCACCAGAATTCGCGGAAAAATATCGGTCGTCTCCGTAGTCCTTCCCTTCAAAGTGCTTAAAGCTTTCCAAAGTCTTCTTGTCCTTTTCATCGCGAAAAGGAATACGACACTCATCTATGTTGAGCCCCCCAACATTGTACTTCTGAACATTTTCAATGTACTTCCCTTCAAGGGGTTTCTGCGCCATTATTATAGGTTCCCATGAATTTTTCAGATTGTTCGCCCACCCTTGCCATATCTTAGCGGCATCTGTTACAGGTTGGTATACCTCACTATGTTTCGCCTGCAAGAGACGCTTCTCTGCCTCCGGAGCTAGAGAGCCGAACGTGTCTGCGACGAACTCGCGGTCAAACTCGTCCGACATCTTGTCAAGTTTGGAACCTGCGTCTTTGTCAATAGCTCGATCTATATTCAGGGGCCTAGGGTTGCCAGTAGCATAACACCAACACAAACAATCTTTAATTTCAAAACCAGCGTCTTCAAGCTGGCAACCCAATCTATGATATAACCTCGGGTGACCAAAAGCCAACAAAAACCCACCAGGACGCATTACAGTATAACACGCTTCCCAAATTTCTAGTGGTGGCAGAACACGATCCCAATTTAAGTTCATCAAGTTGAGAGAATAGGCCGGATCTGTTATAACCGCATGAACCGAATTCAAAGCAAGATCACTCGCTATAAATTTGCTATCTTTATTTCGAATCATAACACTCCCGACTGACAACAAATAGTTCCTTACCGACTTTGTTCTTGTTCCTCTTATCTGTCATAGAATATTTCCACTCTTTTTCCATAACCACATAACGATCTGATTCTTCCCACAAAGCCCGTACAGAAGGGCAGTTGTCCACTGTCACCACCCAATGCCCAGGACAATCCTTCATAGCTGTAGCGAACTCTTTATGGTCTTCTAGTGTGAAAGCATGCTCGTAACATTGGGCGCCCTTTTCTAAATACGGCGGATATGGACTTTCCTCTTTTGGATAGAGCAAAGGAGATTTCGTCATCATATATCCCATTCGGACAAAGCATACGCTAGAGCATCTTTCAGACTCTCCTTATGAATTCCCAAATGATTAAATGCCGTTTGAATCACCTCGGCTTCCAATGAATATACGCGAGCTTTCTTTAATTCATCTTCCCAAATATCAGCAAGTATAAATTGTTCCATTGTCATCTCCTAGTAGTTCGTTATAATGAGTTCTTTACCAGTCTTCTTCTTCGCCAAATTCGTCCCTGAATACTTCCACTCTTCTTCATGAATCACAAACCTCGGCTCATCAAACCATTCACGGACGAGATCGCAGTCGTCGTAGCTAATACACACCTTATGTTCGCATTCTTTAACTGCTTCGACGAAATCTTCGTGATCTTCGAGTGTAAAATTGTGTTGATATTGCTGATCTGGCTTCGTCATCCCTGTATTCACGACATAGGGAGGATCCGCATAAACCCATACATCATCCCCTGGGGCTTCCAATAACGGCAAGTAATCTCCACACGTAACTTTGGTTCCTATCAAATGAGTCGCAGCTCGCTCCAGCCTATCGGTCTTTACGATGTCCCAACCTTCTGGGACGGAATAGTACAACCGAGAGGGTATGTTGTAATTGACTCTGCCCATCCAAACTGTACGATTCACGAAGAAATATCGAAATGCCTGGTCGCAATTTATGTCTAATCGAACCTTGTTGAATATTTTACCAAGTCGCTCGTTGTACTTCTTTCCCTCTTTCTTGGTAGATACTTCCTTCTCTCCTGGCTGATGAGATGGTACGTCTTTGCACATCTTAATGAATTCAACAGGACGATCTCGCAAGGCTTTATAAACGGCGATCAGTCCAGGATGCATATCATTGATCCAGCACTGTTTACCGATAGTATCTATTCCAAAAAAGATCCCACCACCCCCGACAAACGGTTCACGGTACTCTCCAAAATAGGCTGGAGCGCGGGCCAAGATCTTCTTTTGGACCTTGGCTTTTCCACCAGGGTAGCGGAATATACCGTAGCGCAATATTGACTTAGCCATTCTGTTTCCCTAAATCGTTCCATATTTTTCGCAACATTACTTCAACACGATCAATGGGTTCAAACGTTGTCCAGTCAATCCATTGATCATTGTATTTTTCGACAGGAGCCCTTTCGAGCAGTCTAAATCCTGGTTGGCACTCACCTGTATCTCGATTCGTATACTCCCTCAAAGGAATAGAGTCGGCGTATCCATGCGTATCCACCCCCAACGTCTTGATTTCTCCCACTGACAAAACTAACCACTTTGGATTCCCGACCTCTTCGCTGTATTCCAATGGATTCCATCTATTAACTATTACCATTGGCTGGTGCTTTTTAATGCAAGCGTCACACGAATTTTCCTTAAGGGCAACTTTTGGCATCAATTGTTTAGAACGTCCGTCGTAGAGCTTGGGCTGTATCTTAAATTCGATCTTTCCTGACCGAGAACCGTAAGCGGGGTACAATAATTCAATAAAAGCATCGCTCTTGTCTTTGTATTTGTTCGTTCTATCTATAGTGACATCAGTTAAAGACTCTGCATGAGTTACATCAATAGAAACCTTGCCTTGTAAAAACAACTTGTGAACTCTATCTCTAAAGACAGGACATGCCTGTATTTCTCTAGTGTTACCACCCATAAGAGCGGTGGCGGTTTCCTGGTCGGTTCTTCCGTCTTTTCGTTTGTCCCAGCTTTCACTTATCATCCTTATCTCCTCCATATATGTTTTTAAGTTCAGAAGACTTCTTCTGCTGAAGGGCCTCTTTGTGCTTTAGTATCAACCCGCCAATCTCATGTCGAACTTCTTCAATTTTTTCGAAATCAAAATCTTGCAAACTGCCATCGATTATCGCCCACAGCTTATCCATGCGTTCGCACTCTTTTTCATCGTAATCCACACTATCCAAGAACGCATTACAAATGTTGCTAATTTCTATCATGGACTTAGCCAGGTCAGCAACAGCATCATGATCAGTTTTCTTTAAAAGACCAACAAGAAATTCTTCCTGAATTAGCTTTTCTTCGTCTTTGATTGAGAACTCTATGCCATCTGAGAGTTTTTCAATAGCATTACGAGCCGAGATATTATCCAAAAAAGCAACAAGGTGAATTATATTATGTGTCGCATTGCACCCAAAGCAGTAAAAGTTCTCATATTCCGAGTTTGTCCAAACAACGAAACTAGGCTTCGTCTCGGAGTGCCAAGGAAGAGGACAGAGGTAACTAAGACGACCGGCTGTCAAATGCTTAACGGGGAAGTGTCCCTTTTTTTCCAAGTACTCCACTATAGATTTCGTCTTGAGTATATGATGTATCAGAGAGCGCGTTATATGCATGATCTAACTTCCACCTCACTCCATATTTTCCGAACTCAAATCCAAACACAGTAAAAGAACCCTTCCGAGTCCAGAAATCAGTCACAAACGTATGATCCCGCTGCAAGATTGCGTTGAAAGCTATCTGACATGCAAACGGATGAGAAACCAATAAGACTACTTTGTCCTGGGACTTTTCCACTGTGTTCGAAATAAATTTCATTAAACGAACCCGACATTCAAAAACCGATTCACCCTTCTCTGGTTTGATTCGCGTATGCTGAAATATGTCGCTATCAAGAAAACAAGGAGTTCTGTTAAGAACTCCAAAACTTCGCTCCCGAAGAGCTTCAAATCGTCTCGGAGTCAAATGGGTCAAACTTTGATCTTTTGAATCAACTCTAATTCTATGAACCAATTTCTTGAGTCGCTGAGCATCACTGCTAAAAATCAGATCAACACTCGGAACTTTCTCATGGAAGAAAGGAGCAATCACGTTAGCCTGTTGTTTCCCTGTGACGCTACAAGGAGGATCAGCATCACCAACCAATAGGTAGGCTTCATCTAATTCCGTCGATACATCGTTTAAAAGAATAAGGTTTTGCATGTAAGCTCCTGGGATAAGAATGGGCGGGCGTGCCTGTGCCGCTTGGCGAGTGTGTGATGGTGCTTATATCATCACTCCCTTTCTGGGCTGCGAGGGAAGATTTTCAAGCATCTCCTGCCAATCGGTGCCCATTATGTAACCCTCTTACACCCATTCTACATCCCAACAATATCATCAAGAGCATCGTCGTCCATGCCTTGGAATTTGATTTCTTCAAGATTTTGAACAATTTTTTCGACAGGTTCATTTAGCTTGAGATCCCACTCCTCACCCCCAATAGCATTACCCGCCTGACCGGGAGTCTGCTTGCCTTGTTCCATACTGAAAATACGGCAGCGATGTGGTTCAACTCGTAAATCCTTCGTGTATCCAGAAGCACCATAGCGAGCTTTGATTACATGAAACTTCAATCTGTCATTCTCATCAGGAGGCGTGGTCAAAGCGAAAATAAACTCAACATCTGATGATATTTCATGCGAACCCTTCACGGCAGTCGAGTCGAGCTGAGCCTCGCTTCCCTCTTCGCGCAATCGACGGATATCAGCTCTGCCTAACTGCGCAGCTGTGATAGTGTGAAAACCGTACTTCTTACCAAGGAACTTTAAAGACTTGGTCAAATCCCCCAAAGCCAAGTCATGACGCTGACCGAAGCCGGATGCAGTCTTCAATAGCCCCAGGTAGTCAACGACGACAACCTTGGGCTTGAAGTAATTGGCACGCTTCTCCAATTCTCTTCGTAAAACAGGAATAGATATCTGTTCGTCTACGTCTAAAATCGCAAATTTGTTTGTATGGCTCACCCACGATTCGGCTTCTTTAACCTTTTGAAAGTCCTCTGCTGTCATCTGCTTTGGATTCAGGAGAGACTGGTACGTGACTCCTGATACGTTTGAAACAACACGAGTAACAAAATCTTGCCAATCCATTTCCAAAGGGAGAAATAAAACATTGTGCCCCTGTCTGGTATCACTGCCCCTAAAGATATTCAAAGCCACGTTAAGCATCATGTTCGTCTTATGCCCACCCGTGGCAGCGACATACAATGATGTATGACCGGCTTTGAAACCAACGTTCATGGCTTCATCTATTTCAGGAATACCGCACTCAATCTTGGGCTCAACATCATCTTTCTTTTCTTGAAGGCTGACAATGTATTTCTCTTGAAGTTCGTCCACAACCATGAACATCGACTTTTTGGCTTCAGTAAGATTTATCGCGGATGACAAGTTTTCTATGTACTGCTTGGTTGCCTCGACATACCCCATTTTTCCAACACTCTGGTTGAACTCGTCAAGACATTCAATGCCTCGTCGATGAACATAAGAATCAACCAGCTGCTTCTTCAAAAGGTCAAAATTTTCTTTGCTGTTCGAGTGATGCACACCATACATGCACTCGTGAAAAACCTGCGTCCCAATAGTGATATCGCCCTTGACTCCTTGTTCGACGAGTAAATTACGATAATGGTCGTCAGTTAACAGTCGCTTTCCTTCGCTCATCCCATAGACATAAAAAATCGCTTGAACCAAAGGCTGATGACGAATGTCGAAAAAATCAGGAGTGATATTCTCAGAAGCCATCTCTCCGGTTACCTCACAATGCTTGAGCATCAGATTGATCACCTTCCGCTCAATTTCAAGGTATGCTTTGGTAAGGTTTTTTGGAGGGCTAACTGACATTTTCTCTCTCTAAATCTATCACGACATTATTATTGTCCTGTAGTATTTCAAGGAACTGATTTCCGTAAATTCTGTGAACCTCAGTACGACCGCCAGGATTGCGTCCCATCACCAACTTCCATAATTTTTTTGAACAAGTCAAAACAGTTGGCAATCTCATTGAGCGTCTATTTCCGAACAACTTGTCAAGGGCGAAATGATCCGGCGGGTAGTTATGGCCCCAAGTCTGAACCCCTACCCCTTCCAAAAAAAGAAAATCTAAACCAGCGATATGGTCCAAATAATCATGATCAACTCCTTTGTGGGAATGCCCAGCATTTGTCCATCGAGCGCTGTCAATCAAGTCATAAGCCTCAACCCAGCGGTAATCAAGCGAATTCGACAGAAGCGAAGAGGCGCAAATGACTTCTTTCAAAATCAAAACAGAAAGCAGAGATTTTCCAGAACCGCTGTCTCCAGTAATGATGATATTTTGACCATCAAAAACATGTTTTTGAACATGCAAGTTCAATGACTTATTTAACAGCAGCTTGGGATCATAGGAAGAATCGAAACAGTATCGAAATGCCTTGGCTCGTCCAGCCAGAGCGCTCCCTAAGGTCAAATTGCCTACGATCTCACCGTTGTCTTCTATTGTGCCGTTAAAATCCTCCCAGCTCTTGTACTTTAGACTATTCGGACGGATATTAACTTGTTCAAGACGCCACTTCTGACGAGCTAATTTTTGACATGAACACTCACGACGGATGTCATCCGCATCAACTATACTCTGAGCGCCTTTGCATAACTTACAGGTACTCGCATAGTGAAATTGCAAACTTTCATGAGTGAGTGTGTTCATAGTTCACTGTCGATGTCTAACGCTCGATGCGATTCACCATCGTCAGGCACTTCAGGCTTCGCAGGAGAGTTGGCAAGAACTGCTCGCCCACCAACTCCAGATTCGCCCAATGCCCAGGTCCGCATGTCTTCGATCTCCTCTCGACGTGAATTATACAACGGGAAAAACTTCTTGGTCTCGTTAACAATATCTTCTGTTGTAAGTGGGCGCTTATTGTCAGAGTACGCCACAAAAAGGGCGTTATCGATACCTTTTTCTATTTCGACAGGAGTGTAGTTGTGGGTCGCCGACACAATTTGATCAATGTCGAACTGCGATGCATTTCTCTTCTTACGAGACAAAAGCTTCCCAATAACCTCAGCCCGTTGATCCTCGTTTGGCAAATCAATGAAAAAGATCTCATCAAATCGACCAGCTCGCATAAATTCCGGGGGAAGCCCCGCAATGTTGTTCGCAGTACAAACCACAAATACAGGGGCCAGCCTGTCTTGCATCCATGTCAACATGGTCCCGAAGACCCTGCTTGTGACACCACCATCAGTAGCATTGCTACTCTCAACTCCGCCAATCCCCTTTTCTACCTCGTCAATCCATAAAATACAGTTATGATTTACAAATCCATTCGCAATATATGCATGAGGATCAGAACAACATGGATCGAACACATCGCATTCTTCCTCAATTACTTCTATTGATGTTACTTTTGGCATTGGTCTTATGTTCCTTAAAATGACAACTGCGACATAGAGTCTGTCCGTTTCTTATGTCAAAAAAACTTCTATCCTTTTCAATGAGTTCTTTGTCAAATCCGTGCTTGTGTATAAAATCCAACATGCCTTTTTTGTGATGAACAGTGATTTTTTTATCATTACCACAACATGAACACTTGTAACTGTCTCTTTTTAAGCATCTTTTTCTCCAAGCATAATAAAGCCGAGTATGACGCAGGGATCGTACAAATTTTTGATATTGATTTCGTTCTATTTTGCCATCTGTCAAACGTCCCACAACCCCATGTTTCAATCGACATTCATTATCACAATAATATTCTATATAATACTTTGCACGTGAAGGATATATAGAAAATGTCTTTCCGCATCCAGAGCAATTGACCGGAACCGGCGGAGATCTTCGCTCGAAACACTCCCGTCCGCAGTATCGGTTGCTTTTGAATTTTCCAAATTCTTTAAGTTCCCAGTTTTTCCGTGTAAATAAATCACCACAAATGAAACACTTAATTTTTTGATCACTACTTCGAAAACGACATTCGCGACTGCACCATTTGGCAGTATCTTTTCTGTATGGTTTAACCAGAAACTTCTTCCCGCATTGGCACACTTTTTCTATCATCAGTATTATCCTCCGCCACAACAGCCTGTATATTACTGTTGTTTACCAGTATAATACTGTCTCCATTTTTAAGATCCTTTGCTTTTTTCCAAACATTTTTTCCTTGTTCTAAAACAAGCAACTTATGATCCCGTGTTACCTCCAATGCATTGCCATCATTTGTTGTAATTCGGAGACGGGTTACAGATTTTCTCCGAACCAAAGAGTGCATATATGTCCATTGGGGCTGCTTATTAACCAGATCATAGCCCATGATTTGCAGCGGCGGGTCGAAGGTCAATTGACTTTCGCTGTCATTTTCAATTAACTTACCATAATCAGAACTAACGGAGAGCCACTTCGCCGCCGCCCAAATTGTTTGAACGGGGACAGGTCCTAAAATAGTCTCCCCTAAATCAAAACCTCCTACAAACAGTTCTGAATTTCCTATAATACACGGCGCAATGGCTTCTGCTGTCGCAAGACACTGGCGTATGTTCTGCTCAGACTCTCCAACGTGAGCCGAGAAGACCGCACCAAAGTCCAGCCGCAACAATGGCATCTTGTATGCCGATGCAAGAGCGTCACAAGTCATTGATTTTCCCGTATTATGAGACACAATGTCATTCGAATAATACCAATGAGTTGAACTTTTTACCTCCAAATCAAAAGTATCTTTCACCCCGATATGCTCCTTGACTACAATTTTTGCCCAACCATCCTTGGTAAGTATCAAATCTGTTTGAACATTGATATCTTCAGATTTTTTCCAAGAATAGTCATGCAATATGTCATCAACAAAATATCTTGCCCGCAGAAGACTAAGGAGAGAATTCGCTTCTGACGATGGGCTTGTGGCTCCATAAAAGGTTCCTGTTTTTAATTCAGTCGGATATCGCGTCCACACGTAATGATCAGAGGAACAGCCTAATTCTATTCCATTTTCTAAAACAAGGTTACAGCACTCCTTGTTTTGTTTTTGGACTAAACTTCCTATCTCCTGCCACCCATCTGGCGTATCTATTTGATAAGTACCACCTTTTTTACACAGTTCAAAAAAATCTTCAATTGTTATTTCTTGTACTTCATCTTCTGGCACAGTAACTCCATCCTTTCCCTGTACTTCTTATTGAATCGAACTTTGCCGTCTCTGTACAAAGACACAAACTGATCTGTCTCTAACAACTTCACATCAACCATCTTGAATTCAAGTCCATTATCTTTACAGAATTGAATTGCTGCCTGTTTCTTAAGTAGATTAGTTGGAGTTTCCATGAGACGCTTCGGCTTAACCTCTATGAGAACTGTCCCGTTTACTATAAAATCCGGCCTATATGTTCTGGGTGTTCCATCGTGGTTGATATACGGGATAGAAAATTTGTTATTCTCAGCACTTTCCCATTTTTGTCCAGTATTCTCAAGAACGCTTATCACATAGGATAATTCCCTGAGACTTCTAAAATACCATCCCTGATACCATCCGCCCCAACCCCCTCCTGACCCTTTGGGAGCAGGCTTGCCGTACATTGGGTTGTTTTCGCCAGAAGAGTTTTTTGATTGAACTTTGAGCCATTTAGAAAATTTCTTATCCGCTTCCTCTTTTCCGTATTTCTCTTCCCATACATCATAGAAGCTTTTTCCATACATTCCATTTTGAGAACCTGGCCGCGCCGAGTTTCTACGGAATTCTTCGGTTTGAGTATAGTTTCGATCAACGTTCTTTAACTTTTCTATCGTTTCTTTAGTGTGATGTTTTCCAAAAAATGAGTTATTCTCGCCTATTTGATTTCTAAAATTAGCCCTTGCTTCTTGTATTTCAGATCTAGAACTTATTTCTTTGCTCCGGCAAGAACGACACTTTTTACCCAGTTTCTCTGCCCTGTTTTTATATTTCAAAGTAGTATGAGTTAATTCTAAACCACATTCCGGGCAGTTCCTAATAAACGGGGGAAGAGCCTTCTTCCGTGTAGGCATCTTTTTCGTCGCTTTTACTTCAGGTCTAGAACTGACTTCTTTGCCTCGACAAGAACGACAGATTACTCCCAATTTTTCAGCTCTATTTCTGTTTTTAACATTTGTGTACATTAACTCTAAACCACACTTCGGACAGTTTCTAACAAATGGAGGAAAGTACTTTTTTCGCATAACAGTCTCCTAATACGGGCATTCCCGATACTGGACTATTCAACGAAAATTTGGTGTTCTCCTTCGTCTGAAACTTTTTTTATTCGAATTTTTGTGTTTCCTAAAACGCATCCGGGAATTCCGCAAATCAAGATGCCCTTGGGAGCCGGAAGACCAAACTCGCGAGCGTCTTCTTTGAACGCCACTCGACGCAAAGTAAGCCAGTCTTTTAGTGTGTCTACACCGCCAAGATCATCAAAAGTGAAGCGGGAGTCCCGATACTCCAAAATCCCGCTTTTCCGAATCATCTGCTTCTTCTCGTCCAATATCGTCTGAATATTGAACCGCTTGTCCGCGACAACCGACATGGCGTATGCATTTTCTGCCTCATTAAGCGTTAACCCAGAAGCAGCCTTGACTAAGTCCTCCTCGTTCTCCTTGGCTTCCTTGGAAGCCTCAGGAAGCTGATGTGAAATCTCTTTGGCGAGCTTCTGAAGAGACGTATTGATTTCTTTGTACGATGGAACGGGGAAATCCATCAACGTTACTTGCTTCTCCAAAGTGGGCGGACAAACAAAAATTGGAGAAATAATCACAATAGTGCATGTTGATACTGTCTCGGCGAATTCTTTGAGTTTCCGCTCAACTGGTGGAAAACCATCCAAAAAGTGGTGAAAATCCAACAACATGTAAATAGCCCCCGAAGGAATCTTGCCCTCACGCATGGGCTTACTGTGCCTGGAGGCATGGTCAATAATGTGAGACAGAATCGCTGTCGGGTCTCCATCATTGATTTCAGATTCATCAGAGGAGACTGCTTCACCGCTATATCCATCGCGCAAACCACGGTCACAATCCCACTGAAATAGCTCCTGCCCACGGTAGATGGTTAAATCCTTGAAGAACTCCCTTACTCGTCGCTCTTCGTGACTGCGGATATACAGAATCCGAAAACGACTCTTGATCATATGGTTGATCTTCAAGCCGATAGAACCATCTCCGGCTGCTAACGTTCGGTCGCGAGCTTTAATGCGCACATCATCTGTTATGACAATCTCGTTAGAAGTTGGCGGAGGCTTTTTGGCTGTTTTCTTTGACACTTTCTTGGACATTGACGCTGTGGCTCCGATTGGCATCTGGCTCTGGCTTTCCATTTCTATCTGTTCGGTGGTCATGCTTCTTTTCCTGCAATGGTCGAACTGTCACAAAAACAGAAGATTTCGTTGATCGCTTCTGTTGCACTTGAACCAATTCGGCCAATTTAGCCAATATGGCTTCCAATTTCTGATGAGCTAACTGAGAAGTTGCTCGCTCACGCCCTCTCATTGTTACAGTAATCTTAACATCTGATCCCTTCGAAAGAAAACCTTTAATCCGATTAATCTTAATATCCATGTCGTGTGGATCAATTCTCAACCGGAAACTCATTTCCTTCAAAGGATGGGTAGTCTTCTTTTGTTTGTTCTTTTTCTGCTCGTACTTATACTTCCCATGGTCCATTATTTTAAAGACAACAACCTTCTCATTGTCTTTGCTTACTTGAACCAAATCGAGATTTTGGCTTATGGACAGAGATTTGGCGTCCCGGTAAGGCATGCGTCCGAGATTGTTTCCTTTATCGTCTAGAACAAGAATCTCGGCATTCGGATTCTTTTGTATGTAAATCTGACTACTCCTTAAAATGAGTCCCGTATGAGACTTGAGTGTACTCGGTTAAACCAAGACGGTTTAGAGCTGGTTTGGCAAGTGAAATGAAATCTACCTTATCACACGCTGGATAAAGAGATCCCTGAAGAGTGATTTTGAATACATTGGCGAGTATTTCGCCGCTAAACTTCATGGTGGTCTTTTGCATCATGGATGACGACATAGCATCGCTTATGCCCCTTTTCTTGAGAACGCGCCACCCGACAACAAGCCCTCGCTTCATCAGGAGCAGACTAAGCCCTCCCAGGTCGTAAATGCTATCATCATTCATTGGGATGAATGCTGACGCTGGTTGCTGAATCACAATGGGGGCCACCTCTTCTTTCTTGTATCGGTTAGCAAAACGGGCGATCTGATAGTCTTGAATGAGCAAATTGAGATGAAACTCAGTTCCAGTAAGACGTGGAGCCCAAATGCTGCACCACCATTCTATGAACTCTTTTAGAATAAGATTGCTCATCACTGGGATTTGTTTGACAAGTCGATCATAGAGGTGGTTAATCTTTTCAGAGTCAGACCTAACGTTTCCCTTGGCTCGGGCTACACCAAACTCTTTGAGCATGTAGTCGAGGTATCGCAGAAACTCAACGTTCCCCCACTCCTCAATGGGCTTAGTTTTGAAACTCTCTAGCTTCTTCTTCCTCTTAGCCCACTTCTCTATTACGCAGGGTTCTGGGAAGTCGAAATCCACCTTAGAGGTGTTTGTTTTCTTTTGCTTTATAGCGTCTAGGATTAACTCACGCTCGTCCATAGTCTCTTCTTTCCTTCTGCATTATACATTACTTCTCTGCTTCGAGTCAACCTCTTTCTAAGCTCTTTCTAAGCTCCTATAACCACCTAACTGTGCAATAGGCGCAACGGCTTCTTCCGTGGCACCTTACCTGGTTTCTCTTCTGTTTTATCTACACTCTACACTGGGACACACGCGCCCCAGAACATAGTATAATTGTCAGAAGATTGACCATAGTCCCAGTAACAAATGACATTAAGCCCGCTAGAAAAAAATACAACACTACGAGAGTGAGGCGCATAGGGTTAGGACCTGTTGTTTTAACCACTTTCAACCAGAACGTAGCCGTTTTACGCAGGATATACCTGCCCGTACTCTGGTTTTCGGAACCTATACTGAGTCTTGGCATTGACTCTCCTTATTCGGTCCACCTTTTTTACGAGTTAGGTCTCGGGAGGCAAGAGCCTTCCATTTCCCCGTGATTTGTTTATCTGGCGGCACGGTACTCCAACCCGCCAGCTAACGGTATTTACATTAATCCTAAATCTGTTGCACAATAAAAACAATACTTCTGCGAGTGTTTTCTAAACCTCCTAACCGGAGGTCTGTTCATACATATCTTACAAACACCGTATTTCGCTTTATGGCAACAGATTTTACACTTTCCTGCACTATTACCTTTCCCGCATTCAGAGCAAGGCGGGAGTTGTGACTTGACAACATTCATTTTAGAGTTAACCCGATCTATTGGCAACTTTTCACCAGTTTTTTTGAACTCTATAGCACGATGACAATTTCCACACAAACATTTTAACTTAGTAGCATCTAAACCGTTCAAAGCAGACAAATCATAAGACATATGATGAATTTGATTCCCAAATTTACCACAAACGAAACATAGATTATTGTCTCTGTTTAAAATGTTCTGTCTTATGTTTTTCCATAATTGACTACGCAAGTACTGAGAATACGAAGAGTATCCCATTATGGTCAAGTTCTTGCTTCTGTCAGAGTAGCACTTTTTACACAATGCGGAGCGCCATTTGGCTTGAATTGATTTTTTGAGAAACTTTCTTCGTTTTGCTTTTTTATTATGGTTAGGCATATCTCATTATGCTTTCATTGGGCGATGATTAAATATTCCTTAGATGATCGTCCCTCACCTCGACCTTGTCTCTTGCGGTACAAATATCTATACTCATCAGACAGAACCTTAGTTGTTACACTCTTTTTGAACTGTTTGATAAGATCACTAATATGCTCTATACCTTTCCATGAACTATCATTGTAAGAAAATAGCCATATGGGTATGTGTTGAGCTGCTTCCAGCATTGCTACAAAATGTTCTTCGTAGCTCTTCTTTTTTGTGAAACGTTGTGATCCAGATAAATGGGATAAATTTTCAAGTTCGTCTGAGTAGATATATTCTTCCAAAAATCGATACATAGTAGTGTAGTCGGAGCTTTGTCCTCCATAAGGAGGATCGAAATAGGCGCAGTCCACTTTGCAGAAGTCGCTCTGGAGTAGCTCTATAACGTCCATATTTACCGCTAGACAGCTTCCAGGCATCTTTAGGTCTGCGAATGTCCACCATTTCATTCCTTCGCCAGGACGCCTCTGTTCGCCTTGGTTAGAATGAAAGTTCATCTCCGAAGAATTATCATTTATGAAGTGTCTCTTAAGTTGATTTTTCTGGTGATCCAGCCGAGGATCAAGCTCAGCGAGAACTTGTCCATAATGCATTCTACCACCTACAAAACAATCTCTAAGAACATGCTGTTGGAGATTGGCGAAGAAGTTTGCTCTTTTAACTTTGACTTCATTCATGGGTTCTGATACATCACTGGCTTTCATGAAGTCTTTGACATATTTATTGAACCATTTGTCGAATTTTAGATTGTACTCTTCATCATAGTAGATTCCGATACGCCGATCACAACTGTCCGAATTTTTGCCGTAAGCTTTTTCTTGCTTTAGGCGGTGTTTCATAATATCGTTGCTTTGATCAACGTTTCCGAATGGCAGTCGAAGTACGACGGCAGCATTGGCTGCGAGACTCATTCCTTCGAGATAGCGATTACAGAGCTGATCTACGTTGGCTCGGAAATTATCAAGGTGACGACATTCTTTTAGTGTAAACTTGTTGAATCTACAGGTTTTACCTTTGGGCCTAAATTCGGTTCCAAGGTAGTTATCTTCTACAAACGTCCCCTTGTCCGGGTTTTTGTTATTCAGAAGAAACTCTTTTTCTTCATCTGTCAGTTTGACACCCGGATTTTCCACAAAGGCTACTGCGTTCATGTACGATGAAGTGAGCAGGTCATTAGCGAGGACTTGTTTCCCTATCATTTTGAAGAGGAACGATATTGTGGCGCTGCCAGAAAAGGCATCGAGTACAGTATCAAACTTGAGATTATGTTTTCTTAAAACATCATGGATGACATAGACCAGTTTTTTTTTGTTCCCAGTGTATGGGAGAGGCAACTTTTCAATGGACTTCATGGCAGCTTGGCCAGACGGTATGACTGCGTCCCGAACGTCGCCGATCTCTTGAATTCTTTCCATCTATTTACTTCCACAGAGGGTTTTCAAGTATTCTTTAGTAAGCTCCAAAGCCTGGACACTGGAAAACCCCTCATCCTCTAGGGTTTTATAGAAGCCCCATAAAAACCCAGGCATTGTTCTCAAGATAATTGTAGTGTCCTCGTCAAATTTTCGGATGTCATTCTCATTCATAGGTTACCCTTTTATTCTGGCTCAATTTCTTCGATTTGGTATTCTTCTTCAGTCCGATACATTTTTTCGCGAGCTATTGAGTGTTTCAGCAAGTATTTCTGATGAATGCGGAAGTCCACAGCGGTTGCCACTGTTTTTCCAGGGAAGGGACGCAGAATACGTCCAATACGCTGCATGGCTCGAACCTTGCTTTTGCCTTGTCCGCTTAAAATTACAGTATCAAGGGGACGGACATCGATTCCTTCATCAAAAATTACAGTTGATGTGATACACGAAATTTTTCTTTCCCGCAACTTTTTAATATTTTCTTCTCGGAGTTTTTTCGAAGATACTCCCGATAAAAATATGGAACCTGGTATCATTTTAGAAAGTGTTTTCCCGTGCTTAATCTGTTGAACCAACACTAAAACAAGCCTGCCTTCCTTTATATATGAATTTGCAATACTGGACACCATTTCGTTGTATTCGACATTATCAGTAACTTGATCCTTATAAAGTTGTTGCCACTGACGAAATTTTGATTTCGGTCCCCTTACATGAACAATTTTAATAGACGGACGAATAAGCCATTTCTCTCTAATGAGTTGACTAGCGCTGAGTTCGGTGATTTTTTTACCAAAGCAACCCTGAATTATTAGATCGTCGCCGTCGTCCCGATACGGTGTCGCACTCATGCCGTATGTATAATAAGATTTTTCTAAACTACGAGCCACCAGTTGACAGGTTTCTGCCTTCCAATGCTGACATTCGTCCGCCGCGCTACCCGCTGCATTTTTTAGCAAATTCAGAACGCCTGCTTTGTTTTGAATGGGAGTTTTATCGTCTCGGTCATCGGAGTCAAACTTATGATCCTTGTCCCATTCTTCCCCTAAAGATCTGACGGCTGTTTGAACAGTCATAACATTAATATCACGAACATCAATGACTCCTCCACCAATTTGCCCTACCGTAATAGGTTTACCTTTATCTCTAAGGATGTCTTCAAAACTTTCTTTGGCTTGGATCAAGAGGTCTATAGAAGTAACAAAGAAAATAAACGGTTTAACTTTGAGTTTCTGGATAATACCAGCAGCTACGCAGGTTTTCCCGCTTCCAGTTGGCAGTTGAATAATTCCTCGTTGTTGAGAGCAGGCATCATCAATGACTTTGCGTTGATAGTCACGCATTATGAAGTGTTGAGCAAACTCTATCCCGAGCATTTTTTGTTCAGGTCTTACGCGGCAGTTGACAAGTTGATATTCTACACTATTTTTATCGAGGATTTGTTTAGCAAGAGACAGGAGTCCAGTAGGAAAAAAGATACGTTTTCGATTTTTACTTTTCCAGATTTGTCGTCGCCAGCCGTCCCACATGCGACGAATGCGATTACCTTTGTCGTCGGTAATCCATTTGTTGTACATTGTGCTGAATTCATATCCCAATGGACGAAAAGCCATATCGCGTTGAAGTTTCGAGTACAGTTCAGTGGGAACGACACCTTCAATATCGGTAAAAATATTCCCTACCTTCAGGTTTAGCATACAAATTATTCCTGGTCAAGATCAGATTCAAGGTCAGGTTTTTCTTCCTCAAGATTATCTGTATTGGAAGAACAGTTTTGGCATGCGCTCGCAAACTTTTTATTTTGACTCACAAAAGGCTTTCCGCATTTTGGGCACTTCGGCATGTGTCTGCCAATTTTGGCATGGACGGGCTTTACCGTCGATCTCTTAATGAACGCCATTTGCGTTTCCTCTCTAGCATCCTCCTCTTTCGACGACGCTTTCCAGCATTATACACCTCTTCACGATTAGGGGGCTCACCTCCAAAAAGGCTGCCCTGTCCCTCGAATACAGGGATACTTCCACCTGCACCACCTCCAGCTCCGCCGTCGGGACTGTTTGAGTTAGTTTTCAGTAGTCGCTTGAGCCACATTCTCTGTAGCATCCTCCTCCTGGATGAATGGAAGATCGTCAGGCAAATTTCGATGAATTATGTTCATCAAAGCAAGCATTTTTGTCCTGATGCCTTGTAGTTTTCGGTCTGCGGGGACATCTTTCCCTTCTTCGACCAAATGGTTCGCCCATTTAACATCACTGAAGACATCTTGCATTCTCTTCACAATTACATTTTTTAGTGTCATGTTTTCCATACTCTATTCTCCGATAACAATTTCTCAGCCAATTCACCAGGCTGGACAGTTTTGTGTCCATACCATTCACGAGACAGCTCTAATAACTCTTCAAAGTTCAGCTGTGTTTTTCCTTTCTCTTTCATCCGTTCGACTTCCATCTGTCGATGGGCGTCTTCATGTGGTTTGACATTATCAGTCGTCGGCCACATAGACCCTCGCATGGGTCCAAGTTGTTTCTCGATCAATCCGACAATTGCAGCCCATTCGTGCCACTGTTTGAACACTTCAGGAGTATGCTTGCCATCAGCAGCAGTTTTAGTATAACGAGATAGATAGGTGTCTGTTGTGAATATGTGATTCCTGACCTGATTGGCTCGCTTTTCTTCCTTTAAGGTTAGTGTAACATTGGATTTGAAATATTTCAAGAAATCCATCACAAAAATCGGATCACCCTTGAGTATTTTTAGGACAGACAGCAGATTGGCTCCAATATTTCCTGATTCGCTCAATATAAGGTTCTTTACAATGTTAGAGGTTTTCTCTGATCCAAAGTTGTGTTCCAGTGTTTTAACACAGATATGAGCCATGGTCGCAGCTTCGTTATAGATTGAGCTATTAGCCACTAGTATCGGATAGTCATGGAATGACACTGCACGAAATGGCAGTTTGAATCTTTTGGAAAATTTCTCTGCCGATTCCGATACTTCACAAGCATCAACAAAGTTACTAGCAGTATACAATATTTTTAGAGACGAGACTTCGCCCACCAAAGGTTCTATTATTTCGTTGAGAACCATGTCACAAACAGGGAGTTTTTCTTCACTGATCAACACTGATTGTTTTTTGTGTGATTCCACGTAATCAGTATATGTATATCCTTTGCATGCGAATAGAAGACCTAGACCCAACTTGTCTTGCTGAAGACCTTGTCGGGTGTAGTGGCTAATTAGTCGATATAGAACCAAGAATAGAAAGCGCGTAATTGAGGATGGGTCTGTGACGACGAGTTTATTGCCTTTGAGGACTGCCTTGTCTGGTTCTCCTGATTTTATTTCTACTTCGATTTGGAGTATTTGGAGAGCTATCCTGGGATCAAGATCGATCTCATTTAATAAGAAATATCGTGGGAATTGCAGGTCCTTAACTTGTATCATCGTTTTTTTTTGGAAGACTTACTCCAATTTCTTTGAGAAAATCATCATGAGAAGCATTTTTGTTGAATTTTAGGAACTTATTTACTTCTCCGTCTGTCATATTGCCTTTTTTTCGACTTCTAAATAGGCGAGACTTTTCCGTGAGTTTCCTTTTCTTCATGTTTTCTAATATTACGAAGCACATTCTTTCCAGATTGTCTTCTTTTTCTTTGCCAAATGTCGTCAACGCCCGATAACCACACGATGAACATACATGTTCTACATACATGGCGCATTCATAAGGTTTACCAACCTGTCGAATACCTGTGGCAACAATGTCTTGTGTGGAATATCTTGTTTTACATTGACTGCAAGATCTTTTTTTTATTCCACTATGAACCCAGTCAGGCAACCAGTGATAGAATGGCTTTGGCATATTATTCTCCATCAAGATAAATGTTGTACGTCCACGTAATTCCTTTCTTCTTGTGGATGCCAAAGATCTTCTGCTCTGGTGCGGAATTTTTTCCCAGGTCTCGAAGAGAGTACATGTCTCCGCCCATAAATGAGCCGTTAATCATCACCCGACTACTATTCGTCTGAATTTCGGCAGGACTATGGAAGTGTCCCATTGAGAAATAATCAAGACGTTGTTCCAGCATCCCTGCGATTTTTGATTCTGCTTTTTCTACTCCTGCCAAAGTAGCCCCTCTAACTCCGTCTCCATGACATAGATAGAAGCTATGTTCTTGGATAATCGGGTTGAGCCACCATGTTTTTGGAATATTCCATTCTATGTTGTTATATTCGCTCAAAGACAATTTGAGCATATCGTAGCATAGTCGATCCCAATTATCAGAAGTTTTCGTTTGTCCTTTCTTTCCTACTCGTCCATGATTTCCGTAGATTCCATAAAACGTAATCTTTTTGAATGTAGTAGACCATGTTGCCAATAGGTCTCTAAGAGCATAAGTTCCTTCGGTTATTTGCTGGATCGTATCCAGCTGAATATAGTTATCATTCCAGGCTCCACTTCCTGGGGAGCCAGCTATTACGTCTCCCAAAGAAAAAACATGAAGTTCTGGCAAGTCATACATCCCTCTGTGTCTTTCAGTAATCTCCATGAGAGCGATCTTCAATCGTAGTAGTCGCCTTTTGAAGATGTCCAGGTTATACTGTGTCAGTCCTCCTGTTTCGTCGTACGAATAAGATGAGCCAACATGCATGTCGCTGATCATTATTCCAACATGTTCAGCAGTGTATTTCTTTCTTTTCGTTGGAGTGTAAGTAATATCACTCTTTTGGGGTTTCGGAAGCCTGTAGATGCAAGACTTAATTTGGTCTATAATCACATCTGTACGAGCTTCTTCTCTTGAGACAAACCGCTGATTGTTTGCAAGAGTCCGTTCGATTATCTTCTCTTTTTCAGCCTCTTTGTCAGTCAGTACCTCGACGAGTTTCTCCTTTTTCTCTCGAATCTGTGTCAAATTCTTCCAGTCCGTATTTCTCCATTTATTCTTGAGAGAATTCTCGGATCGGAAAATTCCATAGGCCGTATAAAGAAGTTCTCCTATTTCTTTGTAAGGCTTCCCTGCCTTTTTAAAATTCATGAACATACTAGATTCTTCAGTCGTCCAGGGTACTATTTTTGGCATTTTCAGCCTCCTTATCATTCCATATTTCAAAGTCAAAATCCTGCGCAAAGCACTCAGATCTCAAGGTTACTTTTGGAAAAGACCTGCGTTTAAAAGCCGCCCAGATCAAATCTGTGGCTTCGACTTGTTCTTGCTTCCTAACACGGGTAACTCCAGCAGGATTTATGCGATATTTTATCAACGGTTCCTGAAAATTGTACAAATGGTGTCCTTCGAGCAATAGGCGACACCACAGGTCAAAATCATGGACTGTTCTCAGCTTAGGCTCCATGCGATAAGCACCGATATCCAGAATAGCCTGTCTCCTGAACATACAAGACGGATCAATAATGGGATTAAGTTTAAACCGGCTAATAACGCGAAAAGCATCTCCGGTGTCTTTTGGAGGGTAGACCATACTGCCAATAATTTGCCCTGTATCGTTAATTCTGACCGCGTGTCCTCCGACGACGGTGATATCTTGTCGTTCATCTAAAAAACCCACCTCTTTCTGGAACCTATGAGGGAGCGAAATATCATCCGCATCATGAATTGCTATATATTCTCCCTTGGCTGCTATAAATCCACGGTTCCTGCTGTAGCCATACCCTTCATTATACTTGTTTTTTAACAAGGTTACATTAGGGCGTTCGGCATATGGCTCTAAAAGTTTTAGTGTATTATCGGTACTACCGTCGTGAATGAGAATTAATTCGAAGTCAGTGTACGGCTGGGCAAAAACAGAATCCAAACTTTCTTCGATATATCGTTCGGCGTTATATACGGCTGTTATCACACTGAGCTTCGGCATCTATACCCACCTATTTTTCTGACTGCATATTCGGCACCAGTGTCCTTGTTTTATTACAACCGGCTTAGTATACCAGGTGTGACCTTTAGAACATTTCCACTGAAGTTTGGTTTCACAATTAGTGTAAGTATTTGATAAGCATTCTCCTCATCAGCGAACCCATATTTAGACCAAAAATCACGGGTGTCAAATTCAATTTCATTATCAAGAACATAATAGGATAAAGGTGGGTTTTTGATTGCGTCAAAATCCATCATTCTTGCTCCCAACTTTGGCATGTTGTTAACTTTCTATCAAGGAGAGATACTGCGGCAGAATCTTATCCCATGTAAGTTTGTTCTCTATTTGCTGACGACCTTCAGCCCCAACGGATGGGTTGTTCCACATGTTTAGTATAGCTTCTCGAAATTGTAATTCAACGCGTTTGTCAAACACTGAATGATAGCGTGAATCTTTTATGGACTGAATACAAGACCCACCACTTAGATCTGCTGCATTACCTACGTTGGTTGCCACCCAAGGCAATGAAGCCGCCATAGATTCAAGAAGAACCAAAGGAGCAACTTCCTTTTCGCTCGGAAATATAAACACATTGCTTTGTTTGAGGAATCCGACAACGTCTTCACGCGGAAGGTTTTTCATAAGCTTTGTTGTCATTCCTTTGTTCTTGAGTTGACGAGTGATGAGCTTCCATCTTTCTTCAAGCATTCGTCCGACATCAAAGTCAATATCACTACTTATCTGAATGTAGGCTGTCTGCTCCATCTCTGGCAGCTGTAAAAGTATCTTAATTAGATGTTCTTGTCCTTTCCCTGGAAAAAAATTTGACACATTGACTAACCAGCGTTTATTGGCAATTTTTGGAGCCAATTCTTGTCTGGTTTTAGTGTTTTTGTCAAACTCATCTAACCAAATTCCGTTGGGAATTATTACAGTTTTCTCCTTTATCATTTCTGTAGAACATAGTTTGTAATCACGTTCTCTTTCGGAGTGACAAATTACATATTTTATGTTCTTTATATTTCTGTATAACAGGTTGATGTAATTGCGATGGGCGTAAAGCCAATTGGCTCCACAGAGGGCCAAAATGACCTGATAGGGTTGTCGCTTCATTGCTATGTTTCTAAAGAAATCAAAAACGTCACTATATATAAGAACCATGTCAGGTTTGATATCTTTGATTTTCTTTTCGAACCCAACAATATCTCCAGTGCGGTATTCATAGACTGGATAAGAGAAATCCCGTGGATCACGCCTTTTGCCGATAAGTTTTCTGGTAAAAACCGATACGTCATGATGCTCGGCTACGTAATCAGCGATAGTTTTTGCAACTATTTCCGCACCACCTACGCTCGGATAGAAATAATTTACACAAATTACTAACTTCATGTTAGTCCCCTGGTTTTGTTACTTGTCTCTCTGCCTCACTTTTCCTGAAGCGGTCTGGGTCCATATTCAATGAAGCCATGCTATGTCCAAATTGAGTTTTGACACCTGATCTGAGAATCTGGTTTGTTTCTTGGGTTTTTTCAATCAAAACACCCAATAGAACTCTGATTTCCTCAATTTTTTGAACTATTTCTTTACCTTCCATTCGGTTTTCTCCTCAAAATTCGTTCTATTTTTTCACCTTGGCATCTTCATAAGAACTGGAAAATAGGGTTTCCATTTATCTCGAAACGCTTTCCAACTTTTTTGGAATTGAGTGTTTTTGTTGAAAAGTTGTTGAGTATTGAAAGTTTGGTGTGCTAAATGAGTGATAGGGCATTTGCAATACCACCCTAATTTGAATCCGGTCAAGAGAGCCCTGAAACAGTTAGAACTCCAACACGATTTTCCGTTTCTCATAATAAGTATTTTGTGGTTATCCACGTTTACGTCATAAACATAATCGTGATAAGGTACAATTTTTGGAGGACGAAG
>SDBT01004118.1_pt1 | contig 24785 bp, 20 predicted proteins | sample 2277101 | NCBI WGS metagenome assembly SDBT01 (sample SAMN10404973, study PRJNA504765) | marine sediment metagenome | isolation source: marine sediment core GS10_PC15, 103 cmbsf | place: Arctic Ocean: Southern Knipovich Ridge | collected 2010 | reverse complement strand
CCAGCCCGGTCACGCGCCGCGGAGCCATTGCGCTACGTGGCCGAAGTGAGCGAGGTGCTTCCGGCGTCTGAGTTCCAAGCCGGCGTCGAGCAATTCGTCGAGCTGATATTGGAGCAGCTTCGGACCGAGGGAATCCGGGAAAGCAACCTGGAGCGCATATGGGCCCACGTCGGTGAGGAGCGCCGCGATCCCGAGTCTGCGTGGTATCGCAGGCTTGAGGCGGCTATGGGCTTCGATCCCGACGAGGCCGCCGAGCAGATGGTCACCGCGCTCATCGATGAAGGCGAGGCGCTGGGAAGAAACGGCGTCGCCGAACTGGCTGCGGGTGCATCGCGGGATGTGCCCGCGCCGAGCTCGAGGGATCTCCAGGATCTCGCAGACAATACGGGACACGAAGCCAGTCTCACCAGCATCCCTCGGGTGCCGACAGAGGCTCTCGATCTGCAAGGCGCCAGCAACCCGGCATGGGTGGTTGGAGAGGCTGCCGCTCGCGCTCTGCGGAGTCAAGAGCGGTTGGGTGGTGAACCGCTGTCCGACCAGATGCTCGCAGAGCTTGCGGGCACCAAGCCAGCAGTGTTGAGTGGCGGCGCGGCTGCAGTGCCGTTCTCATTCGCACTGAGTAGCGGTGGGGCAACCACCAGGGTCGTCTTGCAGTCGCAGATCGTTACCAACCGCCGCTTCGCCCTTGCTCGTCTGGTTGGCGATCGAATCCTGGAAGAGTTCGAGGAGCCGCTAATACCCATCATGCGTTCGTACTCGTACCGCCAAAAGCGTCAGCGCGCCTTCGCTGCCGAGATCCTGTGCCCGTTCGAACACGCCAGTCAACTACTCGACGTCGACCTTAGCGAAGAGAGCCAGGAGCGCGTTGCCGCCGAGTATCGGGTTTCCCCCATGCTCGTCCGAACACAGCTCGTCAACAAAGGCATCCTCGGGCGCCAGTCTCTCGACAACTTCTAAGCCGAAGTTCCTGGACCCTCGGACTAGCCACCGGGCCATCGTGTCGCCGACCGGCGAGACGGGTTATAAGAAATTGAAGGGCTATCGTCAATTATTGAGCATTCGAGCAGGTTGTGAACGGACTCCTGGCTCTCGGTTCCAGCGACAATCCGTCGGGTTTTCAACACTCGCAACGTCGTGCAAGAGAGGGGTGGGATTGGCCCGCAGCTTGCAAACAAAGTACTGAGCTGAGCAAGAGCGTGTTGGGAGGGCAGAATCTGGGGGTCAGACACCCGCATTTGGCATATTTCCTTGGCCCACCAAACGGAAATCAATGCAAATAGATACCGACCGGGTCAAATGCAATGTGCGGGTGTCTGACCCCTTTTGGACGCAGCATCGTGGTCGCCGTTAGGGCGTTGGCGTGTGAGTTGCCTCATGAACTCTTCGGCTTGACGCTCTTGCTATCTCCCGTTCGATCCAGATCCTCCTGCATCGGATCGAAACCAGAAGCGCCAGACCGATTATCCACAATCTCATTCCCGGTGAACCACCCCCACCCCATGAACTGCCGTGACGGTACCGACCACCGCACCCGCAGCCCTCCGGAGTCGGAAGGTTGTACGATTCAAAAAACGCCTCGCAGATGTCGCCGGCGGACATGGAGCAGTCGTATGCCACGTCGAAGCGGTATCCATAGTAGCAATTCCCCTCGAGTTCCAGCGCGCAGCAACAACGGTAGTCTTGACAGAGGGCATCGTTGACACTGGCGTCGAACGTGGCTTCGTAGTCGTCACGGATCCTCTGCTCCAGAACCTCGCATATCGGATCGCAGCTGTGCTCCGCGTCATCCGTGCTGCAGCCGGGAAACTCGCTTTCCAGGTAAACGCAGTCGGTTGCGCGTCCGTGGTGAAGGCATGTGTCTTCGCTCTCTTCCGGGAACAGACCGAAGCCCCCGCTGTCTGGTGTCATGTTGAAGTAGCAGACGCAGCCCTTGTAAGTCCTCGGCTCGCAATCCGGGTCCTTCGAGGCACATACGCTTCCAAGCACTAGGCACTCGCTTTTCGGGAAATGGTACGGAGACTCCTGAGGCTCTCGAAGCCACTGCGCCTGCTCCTGGCACTTCTCCATGCAGGGATCGTACGAATCGTCGCATTCATGGTAAGGTGAGGCTAAGGCAGGACCTGCGGCCGATGAAGCAGACACGAACGCGAGAAGGATCAAGATGTTCCTAAAGGACCGGAAATCGACAACGGTTGTCACTAAGTCACTATCTCCAACAACGTAAAAAAAATTATTCATTTACACTCACGAACGTAGATGCGTTGACACAGTCCAGCAGATGGGCCTATTTCTTCTCCCTCTGAAGTCTCAACAAGATAAACATCATTGTCTTTATCATAACCACGAAGAGTCACTTTTAAATTCGGTTTGAAGCCCATGCGTTTCGCCATTTCAACATATGGATCACCTCCCTCTAAAAGAGGTCGAATCGCCACAACGCAAACCGTCTTGCCTGGCGAAACATTATCAAGAGTGGTTTCCAACTTTTCTACTTCTTGGTTAGAAACAGCCGTGGCTGACCGAGCTCGCTCTGCCTCTGAGGGAGCTGACTCAATCATGACACCCGACTTCTGGCGCTCCAGCACCCCTCTCATGGCGGCATCCCTCTCTCGTACGGCCTCTGTCTTTCCAGCGAACAACCAGATCCCTGCCAGGAGGGGAAGCACTATGACCGAGAGAATTCCCAGGACAATGCCGGCATTGGCCAATCCTCTTGGCGAACCTGACTGTTTGGCTTGTTTGCGAGAGACAATTCCCAGGACAATGGCCAGAATTCCGCAAGTCACTGGTATGAAAGCCAGCGCCGGATGAAGGATGCACAGGATCCAACCAGAGAGCCCAATAATACCAAGTATGATTGATGCAAGGTTCATGGGTATCCTCTTTCCTCTATGTCACAACATAACGTAGCACATTCAAAGCGAATTCGCAACCGGTCCCCCTACTGGATCCGTCCCGCGCCGAATTGCGCGAGCTGTTCAGGCGCCCATTTCAGCTAGGCCGGGGCAGGCCTTGTGCTCCCGGGCTTCGGCGTGATACCCGTTCGAAGAAGCGATGGTCGCGGGAGGGCCGAGATGCCCACCTTCATCTCACATGCCGTGGTGGGACTGTCCGGGGGGACGGTCTACGCTCGTCAGAAGATGCCGCTTCGTTTCTGGGTCTTGTCGGCCGTCTGCCCGGCGATCCCCGATCTCGACGTGGCCGCCTTCGCCTTCGGCATTCCCTACCAGCACGCCTTCGGACACCGCGGCTTCTTCCACTCGTTGACCTTCGCCCTCATTCTGGGCATCGCGGTGACGGCGGTCTTCTTTCGGACCGAGAAGACCCTCTCGAAGCGCTGGACGCTGCTCGCCCTGTACTTCTTCCTGATCACCGCGACCCACGGCCTCCTGGACACCTTGACCAGCGGGGGCCTGGGCATCGCCCTGTTCGCTCCCTTCGACAACACCCGCTATTTCTTCCCGGTCACGCCGATCGAGGTCTCGCCCATCGGTATAGGGCGCTTCTTCTCCGGCTGGGGCCTGCGCGTGCTGGCGAGCGAGTTCCTGTGGGTCTGGGTCCCGTCGCTGGCCCTGGCGGGGCTGATCCACCTGGCGCTGCGGGCTCGTCGACCGATCAGGGGAAGGTGATCACGAGGTCCGGATCGGTCTGGATGCCCTGGTTCTCGATGATCGCCACCGGCGTCCCGTAGGCGGTGCCCCCCGTGGACGGGTTCGGCCAGGAGGTCACGCCGGCGTTGGCCACCGCCGGGCAGTTGTCGCAGGCGTCCCCCAGCCCGTCGCCGTCGACGTCGGCCTGGCCGGCGTTGGGCGTGTCCGGGCAGTTGTCCAGACAGAGGCCGTTCTCGACTCCTGTGCATACCGGTGTCGGCGGGCCTCCTGACAGGCCGTCGGGGACGCCGTCACCGTCCCTGTCGGAAGCCTTCCGGCAGACCCCGCCCTGTTCGACCGTCTCGTCACAGCCGAACTCGCAGGCTATCTCCACGTGTCCCGACCCGTCCCCGCGACAGACGTACAACACGCCGTCTTCGCAGTACAGGGTGCCCGGCCGGCAGGCGACGCACTTCCCGTCCCAGCAGACCAGCCCCTGCAAGCCGCAATCCAGCTCCTCCACGCGCTCGCCCGACACCAGCCTCACGCGCGCGGTCTCGCCCTCGCAGACCCACTCCTCCACGGGCCACACGGAGCCCCCCTCGTCCTTGCCGCATCCCTGCAGGGCCAGGGAGGCGATCACGACGAAAGCGACCGTTGCTGCGCCTTTCGCGGTCTTCATTGCACTCGCGCCCCTGAGTTGGAACAACGATACTACCTTGCCACGATGATCGAATCCGGGCGATCCCATTCAACCGGATTTCGTATCAGCGGCCTGTCCGGTAGCGGCCCTTTTCGGGGTCCAGATAATCGCGGATGTCGCCCGACTCGGAGTAGATCAGGGCCGCGGCCTCGATATCCTCTCGCAGGTTGCGGCGGAACAGCTCACCAGCGGTTCCTGGCAGCCTGGGGCTCAACCATTGGACAACCGCCATCAAGATGGGGGCGGCAGCGACCACCAGCGCCAGCGTCAACCACCTTTTTTTCCTGTTCCGGCTGGCCTGCATTTCTCAAAACACCTTGTCGAACAGCACGCCGCCAAACGCGAGCCAGGCCGCGAACAGGGTCAGAAAGATATTGAAGCTCTGACCGACTATGTAGAGGATGATCGGTTTTCCGCCCACCAGCTGGTCACCAAGCTCCTTGAAGTTGGACTCGAGCCCGATGGAGACAAACGCCAGGCAGAAGAACCAGCCGCGAAACACCTTTGACTGGTTCAGGGTCACGCCCACACTGTCCGTGCCCAGGACCGGCATCAGGATGAAGCTGAAGATCAGCGAGGCCAGGACAAAGCCGATGATGAACTTGGGAAAACGGTACCAGATCTCCATCACACTGGGGCGCTGGGCGCTGGGGTCACGCTCGATCTTGGTCACCCAGGCGATGGCGACGAAAAAGGCGACGATTCCGATCAGGATGTTCTGAACCATCTTGACCACGGCCGCGACCTTTTCGGCATCGTCGCCCAGGAAGGCGCCGGCCGCCACCACGGCGCCGGTGGAGTCGATCGTCCCACCGAGCCAGGCACCGCCCACTGCCGGATCCAGGCCCAGGAACTGGGAGAGGGCCGGCATTGCGATCATCATGATGACCGTGAAGATCATGGTCATACCGACGGCAAGCGTGAGCTCGGCTTTCTTTGCACGGCAGGCTGCAGCCGTGGCAATGGCCGCGGACACGCCGCAGACCGATGTGGCCGTCGCGATGATGATCGTGAGCTTTTTGGAGGCCATCTTGAGCCAGCGGGTGCCGAAGAACCACATGAACAGGATCACGGTCGGGGTGACAAACCAGGCCACCAACAAACCGGGTGCGCCCAGCTTGAGGATCTTGGAGAAGAGGATCTCGGCGCCCAGGCAGATCAGCCCCGTCTTGATGAACATCTCCGAGCGGGCGCCCTTGAGCAGCCACTCCGGGGTTCCGACCGTGTTCGATATCAGGAGCCCGATACCCAGGGCCCAGATCGCGTAGCCGATCCCCCAGGCATTCATGGTTGTCTGGTGCGCGAGAAGGTAGGAGAGGCAGGCCAGAAGGAAGATGACAAAGTACCCGCCGAGGTACCTCTTCCAGTCCGTCTTCATGACCATCACGCCAACGGCTGTGAGAACGCCGATCCCCACGGCCATGACAACGAGCGGCAGGATCACATCGGCCGGGAGCGCATCCAGCGGGTTCGAGGACCACTTGCCGATCTTGGGCACCTTGGCCACGATTCCGGTGAGAATGGCCAGAATCAGGACGCCGGCGAACCAGATGGTCCACCAGTCCTCGGTCTTGTAGAGCTCGCGCCACCCGAGGCGAGTCGCGGTCACGGGGGAGTCCGCTTCGTTGCTTTTTATCGCATCCTGCTCAGCCATGGCACTGTTGGTCCAGCGGGAACGTGACTCAGTTGACCACAGTATAGCACACATGACGACGAATTCAACCTGCCGGCGATTCGAGCCACGTACCCGTGCTTCCCAAATGGATCCCCAAGCTATAGACTCTTGAGTGAGAGTGCTTCCAAACGACGGGAGGAAACATGAACCGGCCAATTCTACTTCTCGCGCCTTTGCTGGCGGTTGTCCTGGCGGCCTGCAGCGCCGGCTCGGACGGCCAGGGAGACGGAGGATCGGACGGCGGGACCGGCGTGGCGTGCGAGCCCGGCCAGACCCGTTGCGATCGGCTGAGTTACCAGGAGTGCATCGACGGGTTCTTCACCGAAATCCTCGTCTGCCAGGCGCCGCTGGTCTGCGCCCAGGGATGGGGCTGCGTCGATTGCAACCCCGCATGGCCGACGGTCTGCGTGGGTGACGACGTGCACGCCTGCGACGACGACGCCACCATCGGGGGCCTTGTGGAACGCTGCTCGGACGGCGCCTGTGCCTACGGTGCCTGCGAGGGCGGCTGCAGCGCCGAGTCGCAGAAGATCTACGTGGTGGACGACACCTACCGGCTGCTGTCCTTCAGCCCGGCCGGCGGCGCCAATGAATTTAGCCTGATCGGACGGCTCTCCTGCCAGGCCGGCCAGTCCTGGCCAGCCTGGGGCAACTCCACCGCCACGCCCTTCTCCATGTCGGTCGACCGATCGGCCCGGGCCTGGGTGCTGTACACCAGCGGAGAGATCTTCTGGGTGGACACCACCACCGGCGCCTGCGCAGCCAGCCCCTACCAGAAGGGCCAGGGCGGCTATGAGTTGTTCGGCATGGGCTTCGTCTCGGACGCGCCCGGCTCGGAGAACGAAAAACTGTTCATCGCCGGCGGCGAGGTGGGCCAGCTGGACACCGGCAACGTGGCAGTCATCGATCCGGACAGCCTGCAGGTCACCACGGTGGGCCCGGTGCCGGACGCGGAGTACAGCCCGGAGTTGACCGGCACCGGGGACGCGAAGTTCTACGCCTACTTCCCCGGCCTGAGCAGCTCTTTCGTGGCCGAGCTGGACAAGGACAGCGGCTGGATCGTCCAGCAGTGGCCGCTCCCCTCTCTGACGGGCTCGGTGCGGGCCTGGGCCTTCGCCCACTGGGGCGGCAGGTTCTACGTGTTCATCACCACCCTGGCGGGCGGCCAGGAAAACTCGCAGGTGCTCAAGCTGGATCCCCAGACCGGCCAGACCGAGACCCTGCTGCAGAACCTCGACTACATCATCGTCGGCGCCGGGGTCTCCACCTGCGCCCCGACCTACGAGCCCTGACGCCGGCGCGCCCGGAAAAACAAACCCATCGCGACCAGCAGCAGCCAGGCGCCCGAGGAAGGGACGCCGGCACCGCAGCCACAGTCCTCTTCTGCGGGAAGCTCCACGCACTGGCCTGCCTGGCACTCGCTGTTCTCGCTGTTCAGGCCGCAGATCGAGCCGTCGGGATAGTCCTCGTACCAGCAGCCCTCCTGCGCATCGCACCAGTCCCGCGTGCAGGGGTTGTCGTCGAAGCAATTGACGGTGGAAGGCTGGAACACGCAGCCGGTCTTGGGATCGCACAGGTTCTTGGTGCACTCCACCTCGTCCGAGCAGGCCAGCGGCTCGCCCGCCAGGCACTCGCCGGCCAGGCAGATCTCATCGCCGTTGCACAGGTTGGAGTCCAGACACGGGATCCCGTCGGACACCGGCACGCACGTGCCCGCCAGGCCCGGCAGGCTGCAGTCCATGCAGCGGCCGTCGCAATCCTCCGCGCAGCAAACGCCGTCCGAGCACTCCATCGACGCGCAGTCCTCGTCCAGCTCGCACGGCGTGCCGTCCGGATCGCCGACGAAATCATCGATGAACTCCTGGAACTCGTCCACCTTGGTCGAGCAGCCGAACCAAATACAGCTCTGTCCGGTGTCCGGGTTGTACCCGGTGTACGAGTTCACCCCGGCTACGTAGCGCCGGCCGTCGCGTTCGATGAAGGCCGGTCCCCCGCTGTCGCCCGAGCAAATACCGGTCTGCTCCTGGTCGATGCAGATGGTGTATCGCTGCCCGGGGTTGCAGCCTCCCGCCCTGGTGCAGACCCACTGCAGCGGGTGGGTCATCCAGACCTTCACCCCGTCGGTGCCCAGGTCGTTCACGCCGAAGCCCACGTAGAGCAGATCGGTGCCGATGTCCGTCTCGGTGATCTGAAGGCCCTTCGGCAGGTGGGGTGCGAACTGTACGGCCACGGGCGGAGCGCGCTCGATACGGATCAGGCCGATGTCGTTGCGGAGGTAAGCCTCGCTGTAGTTGGGGTGAATCAGGAATTCGCTGGCCCGGACGCGGACACTGTCGCCCACGCTGAAGCCGAAACGGACCACCACGCCGTCCGGCTGGAGATCTTCGTGGTCGAGACAATGGGCCGCGGTCAGCACCACCCGCTTCGAGATCAGGGTCCCGGTGCACATGAAGCTGTAGTCGCCGGGGATATTGGCGAGGATCAGGACGACCTCCATGTAGTCGCCCTCCTCGACCAGTTCGCCCCCCAGGATGGGATTGTTCACGAAGGCCGTCTCGCGCCTCTCGCCCGTCCCGCAGGCGGCCGCGCCCACCAGGCCTACGAGCATCCAGACCGTCCCTCGCCGCAGCATTCTGAGATCTCCTTACTTTCCCCTCGATACGCCCCAATACTACCAATCCGAGTGGAGGAAGGGAAGGGTTGACATCAGGACCGAACAGTGGCACAAAAGTCGTCGCGCCGGGCCGGGGGCCGCGCGCTCGACAGCTTTGAAAACCCGGACGGGTCGTTAGCTCAGCTGGTAGAGCAGCGGACTCTTAATCCGCGGGCCAAAGGTTCGATTCCTTTACGACCCATGCCGAGACCAAGCCCGGCGGCCCTCGCGGCCGCCGGGTTTCCTCACCACGCCATGACCGGAGTGTTCGATGTCTGGCCGGAAGGAACCGCCCCTTGAAGAAGCCATCGAACCGGAGAGGCCCGTCCTGACGGCAGTGGCTGCTGACTGGATGTCGGACACCGCGGTCCAGAATATCCGGGATTCCGGCCTGGAGAATCTCTGTGACCGGGTTGAAGAATGGGTGTCGAACGCGAGCACCCACGCCCTCCGCTACTCCACGCATGGGCTGTTCCGTTACTTCGGCAAGTTTCCTCCGACCGTCGCGAGGCACCTCATCAATCGTTATACCAGGGAGGGAGACACGGTACTCGATCCCATGATCGGGAGCGGCACCACCGCCGTCGAGGCCATGCTTCTCAAACGCGACTGTGTTGGATTCGATGTCAATCCTCTGAGTTGCCTCATAACCCGCGTCAAGTGCAACAAGATCTCCGGCACGGCAGCCAGAAAAGCTCTTGCCAGGGTGATGCGCGACGTCGGAAGGAACGATAAATCACGAAAGTATAGCCCCGACCAATGGCCCCGGGATATTCGCATTGAACACTACTTCCTGCCTGAAACATCGCATCATCTTCAGAGGCTTCGGGAATCCATCCGATCCGTTGAGGACGCCCCGATAAAGGAGTTCCTTCTCGTCGCATTTGCCAGCATCATTCGAAGGGTGTCCAAGGCGACGTCCGAGCAGGGCCGTCTGTTCCAGGATGTCGAATCCGCGGAACCCGATCCCCGGCCGCGCTTCGAGTCCATGGCGCGCAAGGCCATCGAGCGCCTGGAAGGCCTGCCGGACCACAGATCGAGGGTCCGGGTCGAACAAAGAGACGTGAGCGAGCCGTTCTCGCTGGATGAAAAAATACCTCTCGTCATCTGCCACCCGCCGTATTTCAACGGGTATCGCTATTCGCGCATCTTCTCACTCGAGCTGGCCTGGTTGGGGTTCCCCGTCAAATCCGTGGCAAGGCAGGAGGTTCGTGAGTTCTTCAAGGTCGGCAAACCCGAAAATGCCGAAAAGTACATAGACGACATGGCCGGTGTTCTCAGAAACGCGTCGGCGGCCTTGAAGAAGAACGGAATACTCGGCCTCATGATAGGAGACACGATTCTGAGAGGTGCGCGAATACAGGTCACTCGCGAAATCCTTCGCCGGGTTCAGGACTTCCTGTCGCCAGAGATCATCGCTGTTCGCACACCGAAGTATACCGAAGCTTCCTGGGTGGCGAGTCAGCGCCGCCATGGGAAGAAAATCGGTGTTCGGATTCTTGACTTTGTCATTGCCATGAGGAACAAACTCGGTCATGCCGCCGGTAATCGTCGCCAAGACTCACAGTCCTGAGTATCTGATACACAAGTACTGGTCAAGAAAACCAGCCAATGTCGTTCGTGCCTTCATCGAAAAATACACCAGGCAGGGCGATCTCGTCATCGACCCGTTCTGCGGAAGCGGTGTTTCGATCATCGAGGCGTTGCGACTGGGTCGCAGCGCCCTGGGAATCGATATCAATCCCATCGCGGGCTTGTTGACCAAGGTATCGATCCGGCGAATCGACTCGAGTGCTCTCCAAAAAGCCTGGAACGAATTGATGGAGGCCTGGTTGCCTGGTTGCGATGAAGCATACAGGCTTCGGGATGGACGACGGGCTAGATACTGCGTCCACACGACTGTCTACAAATGCAAGATCTGCAGCCGTCGGTTCCTGGGGAACGAGCTGTCGAGGTCTGGCAGTAGATACTTCTGCCCCTCCTGTTCATGCCCCATAAAGACGGGTATCGCATTTGCCGAAGGCACAGTGGTCACAGCCATCTACCTGGAGTCGGGCGCGCATGAAGACTCACTCCAGTTGCTCGAACAGCAGACCCTTGCTTCAGACAAGAGCTTCTGCACCAGCAAGACACGCAGCAGGTTCGATCTGCAACTGGTTCCCAACACTCGCGTCCTGGCATATCCCAGGATGAGGACCTCACATCTATTCACGAAGCGAAATTTCTCACTTCTGGCCAGACTCGCCGCCAGCATACAGGAACTGAATGCTCCCGCGAAGGTGAGAGACGCATTGATGCTCGTGTTCACCTCGGCCGTCGCCTCTTGCAGCCGATTGATAGCTTATCGAAACAACATGAAGGGAGGAGGCCCGGCGTGGACGGTGCCGGGCTTCTGGGTTCCGGCCGTCCATCTCGAAAGAAATCCATTCTTTCACCTTCCGATGCGCTTTTCCAAGGTCGAGAGAGGCTTGCTCAGACTCTCCGGAGACCTTGGAGGACAGAAGGGTACCGTGTACATCGACGATGCCGTCGAACGCCTCAGGACCTTGCGAGGGAAAGGCGTCAAGGCGACGTACATCTTCGCAGATCCACCTTACGGCGACAGTGTGCCCTACCTGGAGTTTTCACAAGTCTGGAACTGCTGGCTCGGCGAAGCGAAGATCGATTTCGACAGGGAAGTGGTCGTTTCGGATCGGAAAGAGAACAATAGTGGTTGGAAAGAGTACGCGTCGCGCCTCTCAAGAATACTCTCACTATGCAGTGACATACTCGAGAAGAACGGCCATTTGACACTGACATTCAACAACATGGACACACGGGCGTGGAAGGCGTTGCTGATGGGGATCCAGAACGCGGGAATGCGCTGCGTCGACGTGATGTACCAGATCCCCGCGGTGGTATCCGCGAAAGCGCAATTCAGCCCGTCGGGAAGCTATATCGGCGACCTGTACGCCACTTTCAGGAAGGCGAACGCCAAGGATGCTCTGGCCGGCTGGAATGTCGTGAATCCTCGCCTGAAGGAGATGCGCGACCAGAGGGGAGGAGCCGTCAGCAAGGTAACCCAGATGCGTGTTGCAACCCTTACGATTCTCGAAAAGAACGTGGACGCTCGACTTCTCGAGAGTATCAGCAGTCATTTCCAGAAACTGCCGTCGAAGACATCTCCAATACCGGACGATTCGCCCATGTTCAACAGAATAAGGGACATATTGCTGGGAACGGTCTCCAGGAAGACCTCAGTCCCGGACTCCGATCTCTGCGCGAGCGTGATCCGGAAACTCCCCTTCTGGTACGGCCTGGACCAACACGAGATCCTGGATGTTGCCCGTCGTTCAGGGCTCGAGCGCAGCAAGAGGCAGTGGACCCAGGCAAATGTTCAGGGCAATAATGGAGCAACGTCCCCTATCCCTCCGAATCGAAATCCAGGAAGGTCCCGGCTCCCTCAATCTGGGATATGAAGAACCGCCCTTGCCAGCTGTCGTCTGCCGGGTCCTCGGTCCGGCAGAGGTGTTCGTTTCCAGGCGAGATCTCGGAGAGAAGGCCGAAGACCTTCCGCCCCGGGTCGGCCACTTCGATCCGGCTCAGCCGGGTCGAGCGCTTCTCGTAATATGGTTTCACCGACATGCGCCGGTTGTACGTGAGCTCCAGTAATCCCGCGTCGCACCAGAAGGGAAACAGGAACACCTCCATCACCTCGGCGCCGCGTGTGAGGCTTCCATCGAACTCGAGCGGAGCCGCGCGGCGGGCGAGCGCCGCGCCCAGCCAGAACCGGCCAGCCTGTTGCCAATCCACATTACCGTACGCTCGGGGCCGCAGCGTCACCCACCGCACACGCTGCCACATCGCCTCGAGTGCGTCCCATAGCTGCTGATGCTCCCCCATCGCCCGGAACCGCCTGACCTCCCGCGTCGCCTCGGCCCGGTGCAGCGCCCTCGTCACCCGCAGCAGGCCCAGTACCTCGGCCGTAGCGAAGCAGCACTGTACGCGCGGCGCATCGCTCTGCACGGGCCGCTGGTGCAGCGACGCAGGCTCCCGCATCAACCCGTTGACCTCGATCAGGTCCCTGCGCCGGAAACCCTGCGTCCTCGGCGCCAGATCGAAGGTGCGCCCCTCCACGAAGCCGAGGAAGGCGTCGAGGTCGGTGAGCAGCGGCCGGCCGTCGGTCACGACTTCCCCGGGGAAGCCGTCCGGTACCCTGACCTCGTCGAGGGTCTCGAGCGGTGGGAGCAGCGCCGCCTCGCCCCGAAAGGAGGCTGGATCCTCGGCGGCATACTCGCGGCTCGAGCCCGCCTCGTCCGCGCCATACTCCAGCAGGTAGAAGTCGGCGGCCACGGCGAGGCAGTCCTCGGGCGACCCCCCGCCGAAGGGGAAGTCCTGGTGCTCGTCATATCCGTTACGGCTGTACATGAAGATTTCGAAGGACCAGCGCTCGTGATCGCCCGTGAATCGCAGCCGGCACAGCGGCGAGTTCACGATGTCGCTGTGCCATCCGCCTCTCACTTGCCTGGCGCTGATATACAGATACTCTCCTTTGAAGGAAAAGTCGAAGCCCACGGCTGCGCCCATGTCGACGTACCGCTGCTGCTCCGGCTCCAGCCGTAGCAGGGTCTGCTCCCGCGCAACCCTCGGCACGCTCTTACTGCCTGCTGCGCCTCCGCCGCCCTTGCGTCCGTTCCGCCGTGCTGTCATACGATCTGCTCCATACACCAACCGATACAACGGAATCGCCGATACCGAACTTCATTGCGTCCCCTTGAAATGCCACAGGCACCCGGCGATGGGTTCGGTGTCTGAGCCCAGGCCGAGCTTCTCGCGCAGAATCGCTTCGAATATCTCCCGGTCACCGGGAGGGAACTCCAGAATCTCCCGCAGGCTCTCCAGGGTAAGCCCGAGAAAGGCGATGCTCTCCCGGCTCTCCCACAGCCCCTCGACCAAATGATCCAAGCGCCAGTGCTGCTCCTTGTCCCTGAACAACATATACCCGCCGTCCGGGTGCTCCTGCCCGATCCCGACAAGCACGTCAAGGCAGTCCTGCAGCTCGAGCCGGTGTCGCAGCTCGTCGGGGACGGCCTCCAGCGGTGTCGAGGCCCCCGGCGGAAGGGAAAGGTCACCACCGTGCCCCATCAGGACCTCCCGAATATAGCGCCAGCCCTCGATCTGCCCATCATAGTACTCCTTGCCCGTCCGTATCACGGGCTGGAGCAGATTGGGCGCCAGCCGCCGGAGGGTCTCGTACCATGCCTCGGTCGGCCGGGGCATCTCGTCGATGAACAGAACCCGATCCTCGTCACAGTCCGAAAATCCAAGCAGTTTGTCAAGGCGGTCCTCGTGGGCCTCGGACAGGGGCAGGCCCTGCTCCTGGTGGATGACGGCCTCCCAGGTCAGAAAGCGACCGCTTTCGATCATCCAGTCGAAGTTGTAAATCGCTTCCAATAGTTCGCTCGGATCGTCCAGGTCCAGGCTTTCAAGGACGTCCTCGGTCGCCACGCCCGTCGTGGCAAGCTTCCAGTCGATACGCCGGTCATCGGATGCAATTTCATACTCCGGCAGCCCCCCGGCCTCCTCCATGGAGGACACCTCCAGATCGGACCGGTGGGGGCGTCCGTCCTTCCTCGTGCCAGAGATTCCGCTCGGCCGCAGTTCCCCCTGAGTGACCTGCCGGCAGCGCTCTCCTATCTCCGCGGTCGGATATCCCAGGATAGTGCGGACCCGGCCCGTCCTCTCGGTCACGACGAAGCGCTCCCCGTCGATTTCGAACCGAGATGTCCACTCGATGGAAATATTCGAGTCCGTCTCCAAGATCTTGTGCGGCAGGGGCTCCCTGTCACGCACCAAGCACAGGGCAAGGCCGTCCTCCGGGTCGAGCATCCAGGAGTCGCCCATCCACGTGGAGAAGAAGACCAGGCTGCCCAGCGTGACGACGCGGGCATCGCCGGCCCGGGCGCGGTTGATGATGTACCCGACCTCTTTGTGGACGCTGATTTCGTTCCGCTCCAGCAACCGGCGCTCCGTTTTCGAGCGTTGGCGGCATTGACGCTCTTGGCGGCGCTTCTGCCTATTCTGCCCGCGCCTCTTGTTCCGCTTCTTCTTGCTGGGCACGACTGGGTTGGCCTCCTGTTGGGCGGATCACACCAAGGTCTTCATCCAGTCTCGCGTTCTTCATCGGTGCCACGGGCACCGTGCCGTCCTGAAGGAGCTACGAACCTCCCGCTCATCCGCCAGGGTCTGTACATATAAATACCGGCGCAGGTACATCTCCTCCGGGCTCGGTACATCTTCCGTGCCGCCAGAGAGTGCCCGCAGCGTGGAGGGGAATGGCTCCACCGACCGGCCCCCCTTGATCGTCTCAGCAACGCCATTTCTCTCCGGGAACCAGCATGACGTTTTCTCTCCGCGCCTGCCTTGGCATGTCGTCAACGTCTCAATTATGGAGTTCTCCGACATGGATAGCAGAATAGCCGGTTGGTCCCGGGAGGCGCAAGTACATCTGCAGGGCAGGAGGGCGCGGTCCGCAATCCAGATCAGCGAAGTGAATGGAGGCCAGCCCGGACGCCAGGCACAGCGCCATCAGGAACATGAACGATCCGGAGGCAGGTCGCACGCTCGTCCTCTTTCGTTCAGTCCAGGTCCGGGTACTCGCGCTCCCCGCTGGCCCCGAAGCCCAGGGTCGTGGTGCTCCCGGTGACGGTCCTCGTCGAGGAGTCCACTTCTCCGGCAATGGCGGACCAGAAGCCGTCCAGGGAGTCGGCCCACCACGCCCGCACGCCGGGCTCGCCGTACAGGAGCTGGCCGGGGTCGTAGCTCAGCTAGATTGACCCGGATCTGCTCAGCTAGATTGACCCATCTAATCCGTGGAGCAGGCCGCCGACCGGAGTTGGGAGACCGCTGCTCAGATTATTAGGTAAGGGTGATGTGGATGACATATCCCTCGGGGACCAGGCCGGTACGGAGCTGATCCACGGCGCGGAGGTTCTCGGGCCGGGCCACGATCTTTTCCACCAGTTCCGTCACATCGATACACCGGCTCAGTCCCTGATAACAGACGAGCCGGTATCCCACGGAAGTGCGGCCGGCCCCCGCAGCTTCCTTAAGGTACGTCACGGCCAGCCTGCGCTCGTTCTCGCTGAGGTGAAACTCGATTTCCTTCCCCCTGCTCTCGGAACTCTTCACCTCGACCCGGTAGAGCCGCCCGGTCTTTGGATTCACATCGATGACATCGTATCCGGTGCTGTCGTTCCGCCCAGCGATGCGCAGCATACGCGCGAGCTCTTTATCCGTGAGATCTGCGGGGTCCATCGGAACGTCCCTGGAGAGCACGCTGACGTTTTCCATCTCCGAGCGAATCGCATTCCAACCCTCGAGTCCGTCCCCTGCCCCTTCCATGTACTGGCGCAGGTTATCCGCCGCGATCTCTGCATAGGCTTTTTCAGCCCCTTGCCCGCGCTCCTTCTTCTCCCGGGCGGATCGTGCCTCTTTCTCCCCGTCAAAACGGCCCGGAGCCGGGAGTCCTTTCCCGGCGGTACGGGGCATGATCCTGGCTCCCTTTGCTGCAGATTCGAGCCTAGCAAAGGGAACTCTCTTCAAAACGGATCGGGCCTTCTTTCGCTCCTCCTCGGGGATGGTCTTCAAGGCCGTATCAAGATCGGGAAAGGGGACCGGAGTCCGCTGCTCTTTCCAGAAGACCTCCGCCGTTTCGCCGGGCCGGTACCCCAGGCGGGCGAGATCGTTCGTAGCGGGTTCGCAAGCATCCCATGCATCCGTGAGGGATTTCACGTCGTCCCGCGTCCAGCGTTCCAGGATTTCCTTCTTCTTCATGATGATCCAGAGCAGGACGGATTTTCCGGACGTTCTCTTGTATTCATTCCAGCGCGACCGGTTGAGGTCCTGAAACCGGACGGCGGGGCGGATGGGAATATCCCCAAGTGCGTTCCCGGCGCGCTCGGTGAGCCGGTCTTCCGTGATGTCTCCGGCGATGCGCTCGAACACGTCGGGCGTGATCTCGTGGAGGGGCAGGTTGTCCGGGTCTTTCAGGGATCCGAAAGGCGTGAGCACCTCCCGCAAGGCTGCCATGGCTTCCGCTCGGCGGGTCGTGTCCAGGATCTTCGACTCGAAATTCCCTCGCAGGTCATCCACATGCTCCTTGTCGGTCCCGAGGTCGGAGAGAAGTCGGTCCAAATCGTCGGGATCGGAGGAGGACGCGCGGAGGGCGCGTTCGAACAGGGTTCCCAGCCCGGCGTTTCCGAACACCATGTCGGCGAGGGCGTCCGCGAAGCTCGGGATGTACCGGTCCCTGTTCTCGCGGCCCCACTTGAGCGTCGGGTGGGGAGCCCCTTTCCTCGGGATGTCCTCGAATATCACGGGAAGCGTGTCCTTTGCGCTTTTCCCGAGGGAGGGGGCGGGATAGACGTCCCCGATGCGCCCTTTTCCCGGAGGATCCTCGGTGGGCTTTCCCTCCAGGAAGACGTCGAGGTAAACATCGGGACCCCAGCGGACCTTCAGCAGGTTCCACCGCTTGCAGACGTCGACCATCTCCAGCTGCGTGCCCCCCACGCGGGCCGCCTCGGCGACCGCGAGGAGGACGGGCATATGAGGGGCGAGATCGGATTTCACCTCGTGCGTATCGTCCTCCGTATCCCCTCGGGGCTCTACCCTGGGGGTGAAGGGGTCGCAACCGAGTTGTGTCGCAACACCCGCGACCTCGATGAGGGTGAACGATGCGCCGGGGAACAGGTTGCGCCACTTGCGGTAGTCCCGGCGGATGAGATAGTAGATCTTGCCCGGTGTTCCGGTGTCCGCCCAGTGCGTCCTCCACCTTCCTCCCTTTTCTTCCCGTGTTTCGCAGAGTATCGGGATCTCTTTCGGTTCCCATTTCGCCGCATCGCCGGTGGGGAGCCATTCCGTGAGGTTGCGATACAGGGGGCGGAACACCTGGGTGCGCGTGTGGCCGTTCAATGTCATGGGGTCCGGGACCTCTTCCCGCATGCGCCGGAGCTGGTGCGCGATCTTCCCGGCTGGAGCGCCCTTTGCGAGCCGTACGATTCCCAGGGCTTCGAGGAACGGCTCCGGGAAGGGCGGCCGTCCGTCCTCTCCGACCTCGAGCGTGCTCATGAAGGGAAGGGGGCGCTGAAACCGTCTCCGCTCCACGACCCATACGCTCAGCGGCAGGGAAGCGTCTTCACCATCGGCGGGGAACCAGACCGAATCGCACAGCTGTTGTCGGAAGACGAACGGTTTTTTCTCGAAAGCCGGCGCATACTCGGCCCAGGCCTTCCCCAGCATGCGGGCGAGGGCTTCCCGCCTCGGTCGATCGAGGCTCGCAGGATCCCAGGGCAGGCAGGGGAGCCGGGTGTCGGGATCCTCGACGAGCGGCGGACCTCCCCAGGCGCCGAGCCAGCAGAGGAACCTCTCGATATCCCGGGAATCGGGGGGAACGAGTCCGGTGGGATCCAGCTCCCCCGGGAGGCGGCCCCCGTCCACCTGGAGCAGTGGAAGAGCCCCACCGTTTTGGAGGGGGCGGGTACAGGATCCTGCCGGCGCCCATCCACGAGGGTACGGCCCGTCGGCCCAGCTCTCGGGTTTCCGGACCGGTAGGGGAATGCGCGCCAGGGCTTCGAGAGCTCTCCGCCTGCGGGCCTGCGCACCCGGGTCCTTTCCGCCTTCATACGTCCACCGGAGAGTGGGTTTCGCCTCTCCGGAAGGCGGCAGTTCTGCGATGCCTCCCGCGAGGGCGGGATCGTGCACCATCTGCCAGGCGAACCGGAGAAGCTGCCGGCAATCTTCCGGCTTCAGGTCTTCTTTCCGCCCGGACAGGGCGTTGTTGATCTGCTCGAGCAAGCGTTCGGAGTCGAAGGGGACGACGGGCAGCATCCGGAGATCCCAGGGTTCGGGGGGGGAGTACCAGGTGAGATCCATGTCGCTCTCCCGGATCGCCCGGGGAAGCGAACCGAGCCCTGAAACATCCTCCCGGTCCCGAGGGACCCGGACAAAGACGGTGCGCTCGTACCGGGCCCCCTTCTTTTTCGGCGGGATGGAGAGGGCGACGGCCGGGACCTTTCTCTCGAGGACCTCCCTTGGAACCTCTTCCTCCGACAGGGCCTGGCACGTCCTCGCATCGATGAGGGGCCAGCACGGCAACCTTTCCTTCTCCATCCAGGCCACGAGATATTGGGCGACTTTCGGAAGACCGGTGCCCCGATCGCTGTATGGTTTCCTCTTCCTCTTTAAACGGATGAGAGGCCACCAGCCCGCAAGGCCTTTCCAGAACTCGTGGTACCAGCCGAGCGGTTTGTCCCCGGAAGCGCTGAAGGCATGGGAGCAAAGCTTCCGCCAGCGGGAATCCACCCCGATGATCTTCTCGAACACCATGCGCTTGACATGCTCGTTCGCCCCCTCCGGGTTCAGGAACCGCCACGCGTCCTCCCGGAGGATGAGCGGTCCGCTCCACCCCTTGCCTTCCAGCCCCTTGCCGGTGAGAAGCGCCTCGTACATCGCCTCCACGCCCGCCTCGAGGAGCATGCGGTTGTACCTCGCCCGGTTCGGTTCCAGGTCCACGTGGCGCCGGGATGCGTCCGTGAAGAAATCCCCGTGGATCAGCACCGAGAATCCGCCAGGTGTCTCCGTGGGAAGGTAGGCGTAGAGGAGGGATCGGTTCCCGAGGTTTCCGTCATGGGGGGACAGAGCTCTCCCCGGCGGGGGGAACGCCACGACCACCTCGGGCCTGTCGAGGTCCAGCTCGAGCTTTCTCGCCTCACCGGCGGCTTCCGGGACCTCCCGTTTCACGAGGAGCCATCCCGGAGGTGGGCCGATCTTCTGCCTGGACGGTTCGGCGTGCGCCGGTCTCACTTCAACGTTGAGGGCTTCCTTCTCCGGGTATTTCCGGCTGAGGAAGAGAAGCGGGCTCTTTTGAAACGTGTCGAGATGCTTGAGGAGCACCTCCCACCCCGATGTGGTCAGGGCCGTCTCCGCGCCTCCTGCGACTTTCAGATCCTCCAGCACGATCACGGTCACCAAGCCATCGAGCCACGCCTCTGGAGGTCGGGTCTCGTCCCATTCTGGGAGGAATCGGGGAAAATAGAAGGACGGGGCAGAAGTGGGGGGAGTCTCGAGGTTTTTCCGGACCCGTTCATCGAGGGATGGGGCCACGCCGAGATGCGGGAACTCCCCACCCGGAAAGGGGCAACGGAACTCGACACCCCACCAGCGGGGATCTCCGCTCCGGGCGTCCGGAGACTGAGACCAGACCCGGACGCGGTTCGTCGCGGAGAAGACGGAACGGAATCCCACGCCCTTGTTCCCGATGGCGATCCGGGCGGACTTGTTGGACGTGTTCAGCGAACAGAGGGAGTGAAGATCGGATCGCGGTGCGCCAGGCTTCAGAGGAAACACGCTCACAGGGTTCCCGTCATTTCCGAAATAGAGCCGGCCGTTTTCCGGATCGGCGAGAACCTTGATGGAAGTGGCCGCCCTGTCGATGGCGTTCTGGAGAAGTTCGAAGAGAACGCGCCCAGCATAGTCGAGGCGCACCTTGCCCTCCGCGTTCAGCTCCCGCTCCCGGGTGTCGAAGCTTAAACAGGATCTATCCTCGATCAGCATCTCGATGATCTTCCGGACCTCCTGGTACGGGACGAGTTTTTTCTCCGCCTCGCTCATCGTTCCGTTTCCTCTCTCTCCGGACAGATCGAAGATCCCGAACCAAATAGCCGCATATCAATCTAGTCTCAAACAGCTCTTGATGACTTCCATGGCCCTGACATCATCCAGATTGTACTGTACGATCTTCTCAATGATCCCCTCGTCTCCCGCCTCCAACCACTCCCCGTACCACGCCTCAGAGTTCAGCCCGCCAGCATCCTCAGCCTGCCAATGGAAGCCGAACACCGGCGCAACCTCCTTGATGCTGTAGGTCGCCACCGGTAGTGCAAAATGATCCTTCACGAACTTGCACATGTCAACCATGCCGGAGTCGAGGACTCGCCAGCCGAGTTCGTTGCCGCCGTACTTTGCCCAGAGCCCGTCGACGTAACCACGCTCGTAGTTCGTCCAAGTGTATACCACGGCGTCCCGGCAACCTGCAAGGTAGTCGAGGAAGTCATGCCAGGCCGATCTTTCCTCCTCTGGATGTCTGGCCAGGAAGGAGCGTTCCTCGCGGCGGTCGCCGTCACGGCAGATCAGACCGTGGAGGTAGACGGTATCGCCGTATGTCTCGATGTCGTAGTAGATGATCGGGCGGCCCTCGGGAAATGCTGGCTCCTTCATGGTGATCACCTGCCCTATAACCCGTGCTTTGGCATGTGGGTGGACCGCATGAGCATGTGACTCCGAGAGGCCGTATTCATCGACGAGTTGCTGCTCGGAGACATCGGCGAGTTGCTCCCAGGTGCGCAGCCCCTTCTCTGCCAGTCTTCTCGCTGTATCGCCGGTCACACTGCGAACCAGGCAGATGCAGTGGCGCAGTTCCCACTCTTCCCGGCAGTGTTCGCTCCAGGGGCACAATCCGCATTCGGAGCAGCGAAATCCGGTCGAGGTCTCTCGGCCGGCGCGCAGAGCGGCCATCCGCTTGAGAAGGGCATCGAATTCAGCGTTCGGGCCGGTGAGATCCACGGCTTTCGTTTCCCCTGTGTTGAGCCAGATAGCTCCGTCCTCCGGGCGGCTTCCGAGGATCGGCTCAAGCAGGTTGGCGTAGCTTGCGAGTTGCATGCGGTCCTTCTTGACCACGTCCTTGTGGCCCTTCACGTCTACCGGGCGGTAGCTGTGTGCTCCGAGGCGAGACGGCCCCTCGATGCGCTCCAGGAGGTCGGGCTTCCCGTACATGTCGTCACGGATGAGTACTCCCTGGTAGATCCACTCTACTCCGGCCCGCATGAGTTGCAGGGTGGCTTCGAAGCCCGCTGCCCAGTCCTTCCCGTCCCACTGCGGCTCCGAATATCCCGGCAGAGACTCCACCATGCGGCGTTCATGAGCGAGACCGCGTTCCCATATGAGAATCGTTCCGGCGTCGGCTTCCGCCTTGAGCTCGGGGTCGCCGAAGCACTCCAGGTGCCAGGAGTGGATGCACCTGGATGCCCTGGCGAGCAACGTGGGTGTCATGTTCTTCATTGTTACACCTCCGTCTTCTCCGTCTTCTCCTCGTCAAGAGCTTCCTGCAACAAATCCCTTCGGATACCCTCTCTGTCCCCGACCGACATCGACTTCGGTACCCAAAACACTTCCTCCCTCGTACGGAGCACCTGGCCGACGTTTTCCCCACATCGCGCCCGAACGTGCATCTGTACCTCCAGCCTTACCGGCTCCAGGAACGAATTGCAGTTCACACAGAACCGCTCGTCCCCGCCTGACACCTGCTCCAACACGAAGGTCTTGCCTTGGATCTTCTCGTCGTTTTCGCACTTCAGGCAACCCGCATAGGACACCTTCCACATCCGGCCAGCCATCTTGATCGCCCGAGCCGAGGCGATTTGGAAGAACAGCGAAGGCCCCATCTCCTCCATGTCCTTCTGCGTAAGCTCGATCTCGTCCTTGGTCGGCGGCACCGCCATACCAGGAAACAGCTCGATCACCTCTCCCTTGTCATCGTCCATCACGTCTCACTCACGCAGATCGAAGACAAACGTCCACTCGACGAAGTTCTTCCCAACTCGCACCTCCGCTTTCTTCCGAAAGATACTATAGATAGCCGGCTCAGCAGTCTCTCGGAACTCCTGCGCGCTCATCTTTCCGAAGCCCTTGCACTTGACGGCAAGGGCGGCACCAGGCTCTCCTTCCATCGTGAATCCAAGGGTCACCAACATCAACCCGAAATTCCGGCCGACAGCGATCCGAATGGCACGACGCAGGGGTTCGAAGTCCCGGACCAGTCGCCCGGTCTCGACGATGAGCCTAGACTCCCGCAACAAACCAGACAGCTTCTCAGATCTGTTCGTCATTCTTCACCCCGTCCTCGTCAGCCTGGACGACTTCGAAACAGCAGCGGCAGAGGAACTCGCACTGCGAGGAATCATCCCGGCCGGCATGGACATCGTCGATGAACTTCTCAACGTCCTCGATGTACACCTCGCTGCTGTCGTTTTCGTCGAGCACCTCGCCGCAGCGATCACAGAAGAACACCGCGGCCTTCTCCCGGTCGGTCAGGTAACGCACCATCTTCCCACACCTCTCGCTGAAGCAACCTCGGATCATTGTACCACCCGGCCATGACAGTCATCGAATGGCTCTGAGACGAACGAAAGCCGCTGGGTATTTCATATTCAATTATAGATAGTTGGAAGAATGTCAGCCTCTCCTGCTAGAATTCGGTTCATTAGCATCCCCGGCGACAAAACGCAGTGACCCCCATTGCCAGCGTTTCGAGGAAGATGCGAACCGGCCAACGCTATCGGTCGTCCAGCTAGCTCTCGACCGGCACGAACTCCGCGAAGTTGGAAAAATCGCGGTCGGCATAGGCGACGGCGCAGCCGGCCGCCGCAGCGGTCGCGGCAATGATGACGTCCACATCCGAGGGCAGACGACCCTTGCGCTTCAGCTTCGCCCAGAAATCTGCAGCTTTTCTCACGACATCCTCGCCCACTGGATGGACGATTGAATGCCGGCACAACCGATCCAGCGCGTCCAGCTGGGCCGTCGCCCCGACATCCAGCAGACCCCGCTCCTTCTCAAATCGCGTCAGAACGCTGAATTCGAGCTTGGGACGCACTTCCAGGTATGACCCGACCCTGCGGGTGATCGCGTCATCCTTTTTGCGCCATCTCGCGTCGAGGTATCGGCTCAGGATGCTGGTGTCGAGGAGAATGCGCTGCACGGCTCAGTCTCGGTCCACGGGAGTGAAGGTTGAATGTTCCAGAGAAGCGGCCTCTATCCTCTCGAGCTGCTCTCTCGAAAGGCCGGAGTAGATCTGCCCCGCGGCCCTGGCGATCCTCTCGCGACGTTCCTCGGAAGAGTCCAGGCGGTAGGGATCGATACGGACACCCTCTTCCCTGACAGCATCCATCACCTTGCAAGCGTTCAAATAGGCACGATGGCAGAACTCAGCCGACAGAGCGGGAAGAGGTGTCTGTTCCTTCTCCGCGGCGGCCAGCGTGCCGAGCGTGTAGAGCTGCATGCCGAAGACGGCGCACAAGGACGGGTCCTGCGCGAGGATGTCCTTTCCGATCTCCCGGCGGGCAGAGTTGACCACGCCTGCATTGAGGCTGGCAAGCACGGGCGAGAAGGCATGGGTAATCTCGATCTGTGTGCGCCAGGCCCACTCGACGCTGTCCCAGGCCGCCTCGCCGAGCCGGTCCAAGATTCGCTCCCGAGCCGCGCTCAGGGTGAGCTTCCCGGCATCCTCGGTCATGCGAATCAGCGCTTCACGATCACCGGCAAGCAGCCTGACGAGGCTTGCGGTGAGCCCGAAGCAGATATCGGCCAGCTCAAGACCGAGAGGTCCTTCCTTTTCGTCAAGCTGATCGGGAGTGCTGATCGACCACAGTGGATCCAGTACGGCCTTCTGAACCCTGTTCGGGAACCAGAGCAGATTGGCCCTATCCGGGGCGGCGAGATGCCGCGAAAGGCGCTCGAATCCCTCGGGCGTAACGAGGATGCCGACTGGTTGTTGGACGACCGCGTTCAAGTCCGACCTCCACACTAATAATACCACATAAACCCGGAATTCCAATGGTGGCGTATCCGTTATTCCTCGGGGACGGAGGACTCAGGGTGCGAACATCTCACAAAACACCTGCAGCACCTTATCTGCCTTCCTCTTGTCGATCCTTCCCAGCCTCCTGACCAGGCGGCGCTTGTCCAGGGCACGGATCTGGTCGAGGACGATCCGGCCTCTCTTACGCCTGAAAGTCACATTGACGCGGGTGGGATGACGAGCCGGTCGCCCTCGGGCACCAGCTCGAGCTCGCCCTTCAATCGGCATTGCTCCAGCAAAGCCTTCGGTATCCGAATGCCCCGGGAGTTCCCGATTCGCACAATGCTTGCCTTCACCGAACCCATGTGTTGCTCCCCTGTAATCACTTTGTAATTACCACATTTCGTTCGTCACGTCAAGTGCCGGCAAGAGGCGGGGGTGGTCCGGGGCGGCCAGCGCTGATCCGCCCGGTCGGCCAGCTCGGGCTCCTCGGAGCAGAGGTAGAGCACCAGGCTGACCACCGGCTCGATCGCCCCCCGGATGTGCGGCCT
>SDBT01004117.1_pt1 | contig 24785 bp, 16 predicted proteins | sample 2277101 | NCBI WGS metagenome assembly SDBT01 (sample SAMN10404973, study PRJNA504765) | marine sediment metagenome | isolation source: marine sediment core GS10_PC15, 103 cmbsf | place: Arctic Ocean: Southern Knipovich Ridge | collected 2010 | reverse complement strand
TTCACAATCCACAAAAACACCTTCCAACTCAAATCCTTCACCGTATTTTTTTCTCCGCACAGATAATGACATTATGTTATGAAAATTATTATGGTTTTATAGTACCGAATGGTTCCTATTGAGAGAAGGAGGTGTACCTAACCATAAGAAGTTTGGGGAGGAGGTTACAGTTTAATGCTCCGGGCAGCCGGTCTATACGAGGTTACAGTTTGATGCTCCGGGCAGCCGTCTATACGAGGTTACAGTTTGATGCTCCGGGCAGCCGTCTATACGTTGAGTGAATGAAGATCCACGTGTGTTTGAGCTTCAAGCACTCCTCTGGTTTTGTTGTATTGAGCCTCTGGATTAACAGGGTTTTCGGGTATAATTCCGCACAGTACTCTCATTGCCTCAAGTGCTGTCCTTACCTGTAATTTAATTTGAGATTCCACTGAATACCATGACGCGTGGTCAGAGAGAATGATTGAGTCGAGTGCCGTCAGAGGATCGTTGATATCAAAGGGTTCCTTTTCATAAACATCAAGCGCCGCCCCGGAGATAAATCCTTCTTTCAGGGCTGTATAGAGGGCATTTGTGTCAATAACCTGTCCCCTTGATGTGTTGATGAGTATTGAGCTCCTTCTCATCTTTCGGAATGTGTTCAGATTGAAAAGGTGGTATGTCTCCTCGTTCAGGGGAACATGAACGGATATGTAATGCGAGATCATGACAAGTGTATGGAGGTCGAGCCGCAGGACACTATCCTTTTTAAATATTTCTCCGGGCACATAGGGATCACAGGAGACAACCCTGAAAGGAAACCCTGACAGCCTTTTCCTCACTTCCCGTGCGGTTTTTCCGTACCCGACCAGCCCAAGTGTTTTATTTTTAGTACTGAATACAGGGTAATCGGAAGTCAAATCCCAGGCTCCCAGCCGGACAAATCGGTCTCTTAATGGAATCCGCCTGATCGCGGCCATAAGAAGGGCAATCGTATGGTCAGCAACCTCACAAACACAGTAATCAGGAACAATGGTGACAATGACCCCGTGTTTTGTAGCTGATTCAACATCTACATTATCATATCCAATACCATACCTGGAAATTACACGGAGTTTAGTAAGTTTTTGAAATGCTTCATCTCCAACAGGAGTCTGTCTCAGCAATAGGGCGTCCGCATCACCGCACTGCTCGATAATATCTCTTTCTCTTTTACAATGAGCAAATAGAAGCTCTCCACCGGCCTTTTCGATAATCTCCTGTTCTGCCGAGTAGTCTGAATAACTCTTCTCTACCACATATATTTTCAACTTTTCCATTGGAAACCTCGATTTTGTGTATTAGCCGTGCTAGTAATTTTCTCCTGTTCTGTTTTTAATTTTCTAAATTGTATTTTTATATTAGTATTAATACTTAAAAGAATTACATGTGGCTTACACTCTGACCTAAAAGATTGCCCGACTATGATTAAACATCGGAAAAATTGATAAATAATCAAATCAACAATTTTTTAAATCAGCCTGGTAGGTTTATGAGATTAGTGAAGTTTTTTATTTTAAGTTTCTTTCTCCTGACTTTTTGCTCTTATGGTGCAGACACTTCAAGCCCGGACAAAGAGGGGGAAAGGATTTACAGGCTCTTCCTGGAAATAGTTGATGGTGATACAATTATTTACAGGAGAGTTCATATGCGGTTTTTAGGCGTTGATACTCCTGAGATCAGAAACCCTGACAACGGTTTTTATTTCGATCAGCCCTATGGAAGAAAGGCGGAAGAGTTCACAAGAATGGAGATCAGGAAGGCCCGGAAAGTGACGTATAAATCCGACGGGTATGACAGGTATGATAGGCTGCTAGTGCATGTTTTTATCGATGGATATCCACTTTCCCAGAAAATTGTTGAGGCCGGCCTTGGTTACGAAACAATTACCGCATTCGGGGACAACGGTTTTCCTGATATTGCGCGAAATATACTCAAGGTTTCAAAACTTTATCCTGACCTGCCCTTTGAAAAACCGTATTTATGGCGGAGAAAAAATAGAGCGAGATAGTTATATATTAATATTACTAAAAATTTGGAGAGGTATAAATGAAAGAAAGGCAGATTATTCAGATCGGTATTGTGGTAAAAGATTTAGATAAGGCGGTAAAGCAGTATTATGAAATATTAGGGGCCGGTCCCTGGGATATTTATGAATACGGTCCTCCGGAGATGAAAGAGGTGACCTATAGAGGAAATCCAGCGGACTGGTCAGCATTAATAGGGTTTGCATGGGTAGGGGACAGGCAGCTTGAGCTTATTCAACCGCTGAAGGGGCCCAATATTTACTATGAGCATTTAGAAAAAAAAGGGGAAGGCCTGCACCATATAAAGGAAAGGGTGGATGACTGTCAGAAAGTAATTGAAGAATACAGGCAGAAAGGTGTTTCGGTGATACAGAGTGGTAAATTCGGAGGGGGAGAATTTTATTATTTTGACACGGAGCCGTCGTTGGGTATTTTATATGAAATTTCGAAGGCCGGGGTTCGCAAAAAGAGGGGTCCGGACAGAAGATACCCTGAATGATTTTATTCAAAGTTTCCATAAAATACTACTTTACATCGATGGTTTAATATGAATAGAGGAGGCCTCAATGGAAAAACGGATGCTGGGGAATACCGGCGAAGAGGTTTCAATGCTTGGTCTTGGCGGTTTTCATCTTCTGGAGATATCGGATAAAGACGCGGTTCACCTTTTAAACACATACTTTGATGAAGGCGGGAATTACGTGGAAACTGCACCTCAGTACGGTGATGGTGAATCGGAGAGAAAAGTCGGCCTCGTGATGAAGAAGAGACGGGACGCATGTCTGTTAGCTACAAAGAGTCACCTCAGGGATGCAAAGGGAGCGGAGGTGTCGATAAATGAGAGCCTGAAACGTTTACAGACAGACCATATTGATCTTCTTATTCTCCATCATGTACAGGGCATGGATGAGCTGAACCAGATTCTGGGACCGGGAGGAGCTATAGAGGCTTTTATTGAGGCCAGGGAGAGGGGTAAGATAAGGTTTATAGGCATTTCTGGTCATGGAGTCCCGGATGTGCTGATTGAGGCGTTAAACAGATACGTGTTTGACGCGGTTATGATCGTGATTAATTTTTTTGACAGGTTTAATTTTCCACAGGTAGAAGTTGAGCTCATCCCTCTTGCGTTGGAAAAGGGAACCGGAATAGTGGGGATGAAGGCTCTCGCGGATGGCCTTTTATGGGAATATCCTGAAGAGAGTCTGAGATATGCGCTCACCTTACCGATCGCCGTGATGGCATGCGGTTTTAATACTGTGGACATGCTTGTAAGAGACCTGAGAATTGTAAACAGCTTCAGACCAATGAGTGAAAAGGAAAAAGAAGATATGTTTAAAAACAATCCGGTCCTGGGAAACTATATCTGCAGGCTTTGCAACAAATGTCTTCCCTGCCCTGAAGGAATTAATATTCCTGAGATATTTACTTATGAAGGCTGGTACGACCGGCAGCTGCGGGACAGGGCCGTTCATAAAACGCCGGAATTCGCTCTCAGAGACCGGCTCAGGTTCTGGTTTGACAACAGAGATAAAGCCCGCATCGCCTATGAAGGAGTTGAAAAAAAGGCTGATGCCTGCACAGCGTGTGGAGATTGTATTCCCAGATGTCCCTACGGCCTCGACATCATTTCAAAGCTCGACAATGCGCACTATAAGCTGACAAGAGAGGCATCAGCTTTTATCCCGATCTGATAAACTGCCGCTACGGCAAGCTAGTATTGAAAACCGCTCCCCCCTATGAACTCTCTGAGTATAGAGGTGAGAGGCACGTGCTCAGGAGTGATATACACAAAATTTGAAATAAAATGAAGAAGCTGCTTTGCTTGTGTATATGCTTCTTCGGTATCTTCTATCTCCTTGAGCAGGGGTTCAACATAACCCTTTAATACAGACATTTCATAAACGAGTGATGAATTGAACATAATATCAGCTTCTTCCTGATAGGGGAAAATATTTATTTCCTCCCCGCTCCTGACCTGGGGCCATTGCATGATTGTCTGTTTCGCAGAGTATGCCCTGAACTGATGATCCCTCACGATCCTTCTTATGAGACGTATTGTTGAGGCTGGAATACGGTTTATGTAGTCGATATTCAGCTGGGTCAAGGCGCTGATGTATATCTTATACTTCTCGTCCTTATTTATCAGGCTTGTCAGCCTTTCATTCATACCGTGTATGCCTTCAAAAATAATAATCTGGTTCTTTTTTAATCGGACTTCTCTGGCTCCAGGTTTCCTTTCTCCGGTCTTAAAGTTGTGTATTGGTACCTTTATTTTTTCTCCTTTCAAGAGTAGTTTAAGGTGCCTGTTAATCAGCTCAAGATCAAGGGCGTTAATGCTTTCGAAATTGATGGCGCCGTTTTCATCTCTCGGCATATCCTCACGGGAGAGAAAATAATTATCAAAAGAGATGACTTTTGGGTTAATCCCGTTCGCGAGGAGCTGTATTGTAAGACGTTTAGCGAAAGTGGTTTTCCCGGATGAAGAGGGGCCTGCAAGTAGAATAATCCGCTTTTTTTTCAGGTTTTTTGTAATTATATCGGCTATCTGGGATATTTTTTTTTCATGAAGACCTTCCGATACCCAGATTAGATCATTTATCTTTCCTTTGATTATAAGGCGGTTAAGTTTACCGGCGGAATCAACATCCAGAATTTTACTCCATTCTCTCTGTTCTGAATAGATCTGAAAGAGTTTTTTTTGCTCGATGGCAGAAGGCAGTTCTCCCGGTTTTACCGTCTGAGGAAAGGTCAGAATAAGGCCTGGAGGATAGTAGATTATTGAGAAGAGTTTTAAATACCCTGTGCTCGGTACGAGAGGTCCCTGTGCGAGGTTGATGCAGTCGCCGAGTGTGTACAGGGTCGTTTTCGGAAAATTTGAATATTTCAGCAGGTAGTATCGATCCCACGCGCCTATTTTTTCTAATATTTCAAGCGCGTCCTCCACTTCACATTCACTCTTTTTAAACGGGAGGTCCCGGGAAACCAGTTCTCTCATGTGGTTTTCGATTTTCTCAACTATCGCTCTGGTAAGAGGCTCCTTATTTTTATATGAATAAAAATATCCCTTATTCAGCGAGTGTTCGATCTTCAGGGTCGCGCGGTTTTTTACAACATTAATGAAAGCTGAGTGGAGGAGAACCGATAGGCTCTTTCTATAGATGTTTGCGCCTTCCTCACTTTCGGTTGTGATGAACTTCAACTTGCAGTTTCTCAGTATTTTATACTCAAGGCCTATGATTCTGCTGTTAAAGAGGGCCCCGACAACAGGGGTTAGAGGTTCTTCTTTAATACGCAATTTCTTTTTTAAATCAAGCAGTGTGATTCCTCTGATTGCCTGTGTTTTTTCACAGCCTTCCGGTTCAATAGTTATTGTAGAGGTGGTTTCCATGGTATATCTTTTGTTGTCCCGGAAAAAGAAATAGGCACAGATTTCTTATGTAAAAAACATAGGCGAGAAATATATCTCATGATGATTGATAAGTTCATTTGCCTATATTTATAAAAAGAATTGTTCATTTCTACTGATATCTAAATATATTAATAGATATGTAATTTAATATAGTTATCATTTTGAGACACTGTTTAAACGATAATTTTAGAAGAAAAGATGACAAAAGGCATACTCTTAAAGTTTAAGTTTTTATCTCTCAATAATATAAGAAAACTGGTACTGGTAAACCTGATAGTTATGATCCCGGTTTTTATTTTTATATACACTGCGGTGCAGCTTGTTCCCATGATAATACATTATATTGATTCTCTTAATATAACGGTCCTCGAGGTAAGTCCTGAGTACGAAAGGCTGGCCCTAATTGTTGTTTCAAAGAAACCGGGGGATAACCTCTGGAATAATGTACAGGCCTACCTTCTTGACCGGAAGAGCTTTAATTCCATAAGAAAACATATTTTTCTGAGTGCTTTTAGTGAGAACTCTGTGAATATACTTCAACAAAAGTCCCTGGCCTTTGGTGAAATCCGGTATATTAATAAACCGGTGACACTGATGGGGAATACCGGCGAAAAGGTGATTACGTTCAACATTGAAAATGTAAGAGAAGGAAATATTGAAATATTATTTTATAATACACGGGCTTCTCCTGATAGATGGCTGGTTATTTTCTATTCGATTTTACTGGCGGTAAGTTTTTTTCTAATTTCAGGGTCTTTAAGCGGAATAAGCGATTATACCCAGCGGGTGGTGTTTCATGAAACAAGGGGTTTTGGTTATCTTTTAGAATCAATCAGGAGAAATTTTGTACGATCCATTATCATTTCCTGCATTATATCTGTTGTACTTGGGGCTGTTGCAGCGAATATTTATTTTTACATTTTTATCATGAGTACGGATATTTCTGTTATTATTGCCGCTATCAATTTCTGGATGCTTATCTTCTTTCTATTTATACTTTTATGGGTTTATCCTCTCTCCGTGTTAAGTAAGGGGGAATCGATTTGGAAGGTCATAAAAAAATCCCTGTTTGTGTCTTTTGATAATTTTGAGTTTACACTCAATGTCCTTTTAATCCTCTTTATAATGGGTGTTTGTTCTCTTTTTACTCTTAGTATCTTACCCGGTTTTGCCGGGGGTTTCTCATTTTTAAATACTGCTTTAAAGGAGATATCATCCCGATACAGTAAATCGGAAGTGACGGCCCGGTACATCTAAATGTAGAAAGGCATGCCTGGAGATATTTTAATGATAATCAATTTACGGGTATGTCTTGACAATAAAATTTATTTTAATAAGGGGAAAATATGGTTGTTGTAATGGAGCCAAAGGTATCAGAGGATTTGATACAAAACGTGGTTAAACATTTAAAAGAAATGGGATTTGAAATTCACAGGTCCGATGGTGTAACCCACACAATAATAGGAGCTATTGGTGATAAAACGGGTATTGACACGAGACAGCTTGAAGTGCTGGAAGGTGTCCATGAAGTTATCCGTATCACAGAGCCGTATAAACTCGCCTCAAGATCATTTAAAAAGGACAATACTGTAATTAATATACAGGGTGTCCATATTGGTGGTGATGAGATCGTAATAGCCGCGGGACCCTGCGCTGCGGAAAGCAGGGATCAGGTGATGGTTATTGCGAAATCAGTAAAAGAGTGCGGCGCGAAAATTCTTAGAGGGGGTGCTTTTAAGCCCAGAACTTCACCATACAGTTTCCAGGGACTGGGAGAAGCCGGGCTGAAATATTTAAGGGAAGCTGCGGATAAATACGGGCTGCTTCTTGTAACTGAAGTAATCGATGTGAGTCAGATTTCTCTGGTGCATCAATATGCTGATATTCTTCAGATCGGTGCACGGAATATGCAGAATTTCATGCTCTTAAGTGAGGTCGGTAAAGTGAGGAAACCGGTTCTCCTGAAGAGAGGCATGTCTTCAACAATAGAAGAATGGCTTATGGCGAGTGAATATATTTTAAAAGAGGGCAATCAGGATGTAATACTCTGTGAGCGTGGTATAAGAACTTTTGAAAATTATACCAGAAATACCCTTGATATTAGCGCTGTCCCTGTAATAAAGAAATTGAGTCATCTGCCTGTGTTTACCGATCCCTCACACGGCACAGGAATAAGAGACAAGGTTATTCCCATGGCCCGGGCAAGTATTGCGGCAGGCGCTGATGGAATCATAGTTGAGGTCCACCATGATCCTGATAATGCAAAATCTGACGGTGCCCAGTCTCTCTACCCTGAACAGTTTGATGAGATGATGAAGGAGATCAGCATTATAGCGAAGGCAGTTGGAAGATATCTGGATCAGGCCTGAAAATAATGTATGAGAATGATAAAAACAGCGGGAGATAAGTAAAAAAATGCCGGATAATCGAACAGTGGTAACAGTTATAGGTCTTGGATTAATTGGAGGGTCTCTCTGTTACGCATTGAAGAAAAAAAATCTGATGGTAAAGGGTGTAAGCAGTGCAGGTACGATAGAGAAAGCGTACGGCATGAAGATAATAGATGAGGGGTTTGGGTATTCCAGGATACCAGAAATACTCCATGACAGTGATTTTGTGTTTATATGTACGCCTTTAACAGATATTGGTAAAAAAATCCCTCAAATTTTTCAGCATGTGGATAAAAATACGATAATCAGCGATGTCGGCAGCACGAAATCTTATATATGCAGTCTCGCCGAAAACCATATGCGTAAGGGAATTTTTTTTATCGGCGGCCACCCTATGGCCGGTAGTGAAAAAAGGGGAATTGAAAGTTCTAACCCTTATCTTTTCTATGATGCGGTCTATGTTTTAACGCCCCTTCCGGATACACCTAAAAAGGTAACAAAAAAAATATCTTCGTTAATATCTCTTCTCGGCGCAAAGGTAATGATCCTCACTCCTGAACTTCATGATGAGATTGCGGCAAGCGTTAGTCACCTCCCTCAACTTCTGGCAGTTTTACTTACAGATCACCTCGCCGGTAAAGATAATGACCTGTTCAGAAACCTTGCGGCAGGAGGGTTCAGGGACATGACGAGGATTGCATCGTCAAGCTACAGTATCTGGAGAGATATCATCAAAACAAATATTAAAGAGGTAAAAAAGACCCTCGTGGACTTTCAAGAGGAACTTTCGGTTCTAACCGAATGTCTTGACGATGATGAGTATCTTGACAGGTCTTTTTCAATTGCACAGAGGGAGAGAAAAACAATACCAAGGTACAGCAAAGGTTTCTTGAAGCCGCTTATTGATGTGCGGGTTGCTGTAAAAGATAAGCAGGGCGAGCTTGCAAAGATTACAAATACTATCTATTACCACGAAATAAATATTAAAGACATAGAAATCGTGAATATAAGAGAAGGTGAAGGCGGTATTTTACGTCTGGGGTTTTCTGAAAAGAATGATGCTCATAGAGCGGCATCAGCATTGCAGGCAATAGGATATGAAATAACAGTAATAGATTAATTTTTAAAATTACAGGCTTTTGGAGCGGGAAGATGAAGTACGCGTTTCTTACATTCTTTTTGTTCAGCCTTCTATTAACCTCCTGTGTGACACCTCCTGTAAAAAGCTATGAAACAGTGAAAGATGAGTTTGCGATGAGGGCGGAAATTGTGAAATATGCACGCAGTCTTTTAGGGAGGAAATACCTGAGCTCAGAAAACGGCAATTTCAGGAATGACTGTTCCGGATTTGTCCTCGGGGTTTATGACACCCTGGGGTATGAATTTGAGCTTATACATAATACTAGATCAAATCAGGTCTCTCAGGTTCTGTATGAAACATTGAGTAAGTACGGCCTTATTTATAGCGGGTCCAGCCCCGGGCGGGCGGATGTGGTGTTTTTTAAGGGAACTACAGTTAGGAGCGGGGACAGTATATCCCATGTCGGGGTTGTCGACGATATTCTAAATGATGGTACGATACTGATTTTGAATTACACTTCAAGGGGAGTGACTGAATTGAGAATGAATCTTGACACCCCCCGCGTTCATAAAGATGAATCCGGTACTGTAAAAAATGACTTTCTGAAGAAAAAATCAGGCCTTGCAGAAAATGAAAAACTGCTTGCAGGAGAGCTTTTTTTCTGCTTTGGGGATCTTTTAAAATATGCCGCCCTTTAATGCCCTCACGAGCCTCAAATAATTCTGCGTATTGTCGATGTTTCAAAAGTCAGGGAAATTGTGAATTTAAAAGAGTAAACTCGAAATAATGAATGAGTTAAGAGAGAAATTAGTTGAGGCATACAAAACTCTTGGAATCTCTGCTGATTCCTCTTTAGATGAGATAACAAAGAAGTATAGAAAATTAGCTAAAAAATACCACCCGGATTCAAATCCAAAAAACCCTGCCGGCACTCACGATACGATAGTTAAAATTAATGACGCGTATAATGTTATAAAAGAATCTTATGCAAAGGGGTATTCCGCGCCGGAAATACTGAAAGAGGACAGTACCTATCATGAGTTCAGCCGTACACTGCGGATGTGGCAGGACCGTTACGATCGTATAAAAAAAAGAGAGGAGGAACTGTTAAGAAGAAAATTAGAAAAGGAGAGAAGGGAAAGAGATGCTTTTAAAGAATATTTTGTAAAGGCAGTGGAAGAGAAAAAGATGGAGATTGCCGATCGCAAATCCCACGAAATCATCGTCAGGTACACGCGTGAGCTTATAGCTCTTTTCTTTACAAAAAATTTCCATAATACTATTCTAAGAGAACGCCCGTTCATGAAAAAAGAATTTGAAGAATACATGAGTACTTACACTGTACGGCTGAAAGAGATTTTCAGACTCCGGCAGTTAATCGGATCTGAACGCTATAAGAAAAACTCATTTTATATATATGAATTCCTGCAAGCTTTTATCGGGGATATAGTAAAAACCTATTCAGCAGGACTCGATAGAAGGGCTTCAGCCCTTCAGAGCTTCAGGACCGCAGCCGGTAATTCTGAAAAGTTCGTAGAGTACTACTTCTCCAGTCTTCATCTTGATGATATGAAGGTTTCCCGGCAGTTTAAAAATACGCTTAATTCTTTTAAATACTTTTTACAGAGTTTTCCGGAGAGCCCCCTGACGCCATTTGCGGAAAGTAAAATAGAGGTGCTGGATAAGCTGTACAGAGCCTTTTTGAAGCGGGTATAATGTGACAGCCAGGCAGTAAATCATGTTGGAGCCTGGCGCAGACATGAAATAAATCCGAGTGCCTTTTGCCTGTGTTTAAATACAAGACCCGAAAATAAACTTTTCTATTACTTCGGCAACCCCATCATCATTGTTGCTGTTTTCCGTCACGTAATCAGCTTCTCTGAGTATGGCGGTCAGGCCGTTCTTCATCGCGATTCCCAGACCGGCCCATGAGATCATATCCAGATCATTGTTATTGTCACCAACCGCAATTACCTCTTCCCGGTTAACATTTAAAGTGCCGCATAGATAATCCAGTCCTTGAGACTTTGAGCTTTCTTTGTTCAAAATTTCAAAAAGCCAGAAATTCCACTCCGCAAAGTAGGTATCAATGGTTTTTATTTCAAATCCGTAATTCTTCTTTAATACTGAGTGAAGGAGCGGCACATCGTGTTCTCCGGCTATCACGGTTATTCGTATAACATTTTCCCAGTTTTTCTCTGAAATATTATCCACCTTTATGAGGTACTGCGCAAATCTCCTTGAAAATTGTAGAAACTCGTTTTTGTATCTTCCAAGAGTTTCAAAGTACCTGTTATTATCTGTTAAATATATAATTGGGCTGTAGTCCATATCCTTTAATATTTTTAATAAACCCTGAATAATGCGATTCTCTATTGTAATTTTTCTGAGGATTTTTTCTCCATTTTGAATGACCGCGCCATTGTAGGTTATTGCAGGTTCGGGGACATTAACCATCCGGATGTATGGCCTCGCGGCGGGATAGCTTCTGCCGGTTGTTAAGACTATCTTTGTTCCGGCCCTGCTCGCCTTTTCAATCATGGATAGATTTTTTTTACTTATACCTTCTTTATCATTTAAAAGAGTTCCATCAAGATCAAGTGCTAAAAGCTTATACGCCATGTTATGTATTCCGTTTAATAAATTTGACTTGAAATATGTCATTTAAGTTACAATATTTATGATATTAATCAAATGGTTTTTTGATTAATTTATGTATATGAAGAAATTATACTGTCGATAAAGAAAATAGAAAAGTATGTTAATCTATCAACGAATCAGAAAAATTTTGAAGAGCATTATCTGGCTTGTACTGGTTGTTAACATTTCTGTTCTCAATTATTCACAGGTCCCTGCCCAGGATAAGAAATTTGTAAAGGAGGCTGTCAGGTATATAGAAGAGGGGAAAGGGCACTATGAAAACCAGAATTATTATGAGGCAGTGGAAATATGGACAGAAGTTCTTAAACTGGATCCCTGGAACAATGAGGTGAAAATATTAATAGAAAAGGCATTGGGAAAAATTGAAGAGCTGACAGAAAAATTAAATGAGGGGTTTGAGCTGCTGAATGAAGGGAAAGTTGATGAGGCATACGACTCCTTTTTACATGTGAAGAACAACAGCAGCCCTAAGTCTGAAGAGCTGTATTCTCTTCTCGCGGGTGGTTTCAATTCGATAGAAAGGATTAAAAACAAAGAGAAATACGATAAAATTATTGAACAGGGCGACCGGTACCTCGAAGTCGATAAGTTTGATCCCGCAATTAATCTATATACCTATGCGGAAAAGTTTTATCCTGAAGGAGATCTTGCCCCCGGAAAGGTCAGGGAAGCGAAAGGAGATAAAGCGGTTTATGGAATAAGATTGGAAGCCATTGATTATTATGATAGGGATGATTTTGAAAAATCAAAGGAAGGGTGGAACAGCCTGCTCGAATTGAAACCTGGCGATGGAGAAGCACTTATCTATCTTTCGAAAATCGCATTTAAAAAAAGTGAAAAAGAGAGGCTTTTAGCCCTGGCACAGAGCTATTTCGATAACGGCGTTATTCTTTTCAAAGAAAAAAAATATGAAGAATCGATCGATCAATTTGAAAATTCAATTGCCATGAATTATCAAGTCAAAGAGTCTGAAAAATACATAAGGCTGGCAGGGGAGGCAATGAGGGCGATGGAGCGGTTGGGCCTGGAAAAGACGCTCGAACTTGTTGCAAAGTATCTGCGTGAAGGCATGAAGTATTATAACCTTGATCAGTATAAGAGATCGCTTTCAATGCTTAACGAAGGGCTGAAGCTGGACCCCCAGAATACCCAGATTCAGGAATATATTATAAGAGCCACCATTGCCTTAAAGAGAGAAGAGGAAAAAGTCGTCCCGCTTACCTCGCCGTTTTATAAGCTTATTCAGGACCTTAAAAGGCTGGGCACAGGTGCCTATGAAAAGGCATATTTCCCGAAATCCATAAAGTTTTGGGAAGAAATACTTCTGATTTTTCCATTTAATGAAACGGCACGTATCAATTTAACCAGGTCCCTGAGAAAGACAGACCCGGCCCTCGCACAGGAAATTCTTGTAAACATGTATCAGGAAGCCAGGGCGCTGACACGCAAGGGAAAAAAGAGAGAAGCAATGGCCAGGTTAAATCTGGTGCTGGAAGTGGACCCGAATCACAGGGACGCGAAAGCACTTCTGAAAAAACTTGAGACTGAAAAAAAAGAAGAAAAGAAGGTTGTTTCAAGAGAAGATAAGAAAAAGGCGCTGGACCTTTATAATGAAGGGGTAAAACTATACGGGAATGAGAAACTGGCGGATGCGACCCGTGTGTGGAAAGAGGCATTGAAATTAAACCCCGAATATGATGAGGTGAAGATTTCTCTCGCCAGGGTAGAGACACAAATACGGACTCTTGAGAGGATAGGCAGCGGTGAAACGGAAGAAGCCGCAGCCCTGGATACCGAAAAGAGAATCAAATTAAAGAAGTACTATCTTGACGGCATCAATTATTATATGAGCGGTTTATATAAGGAAGCAATCAGCGAGTGGGAAGAAGTATTAAAGATAGATCCCGCTTATGAGAATGTAAAACAAAATATAGAAAGAGCAAAAAAACGTCTAACTATTTAGGTTGAGCGGGAAGCTCATGAAAAGATTACTGATCAGTATTTTATTTTGTATAGCTGTTTCTTTTCCTTTACAGGCTTCCTATTACTGGGATTTTCCAAGATATATTGCGAAGACTGCGGATAAGGAAGTAAAGTCAGACATAAAGGCCATAGATGTTGGCGAAGAGGTGTTGATATTTTTCCTTGCCGAAAGGAAAAAAAGCGCGCAAATTGAATTTTTTTCCACCCGGGATTTTGCCGGTTTCAAGGGTCCTTTCATCTCACAAAGTGGAATTGAGCTGAAGAAAGGTTTTTCCCCCCATTTTGATGTTTTATATGCCGGCAGCATACTGTTTTTGGCGTGGAACTCTATTGATGGGGCAATAATGGTTTCAACAAGCCCGGATCAAGGGTCAAGCTGGCAGAATGCGGAAATTCTCATTAAGCATGAGAATTTTAGCTTTGCCCCCGTATTATTTTTTGAGAACGGCACAGTTTACCTCTTCTATCACACAGAAAGTGAAGGAACAAAGATAGACTTTTTTTATACGGAAAGTAAAGATCTGGGGGAAACATGGTCCAGGCCATTCCAGATTGCCAGAGGATTTTCCGGCTCTTTTTTCCCTTCTCTGAGCTTCTATCAGGGCAATTTATACCTGGTCTGGCAGTCAAGACCTCTTTCTGAAACCCAGCTTCCAATTTTTAATGTTTATCTGTCAGTCAATAGAGATCAGGGCAAATCCTGGTCTCCGCCGGTAAACTTAACAGAAGACACGCTCGGAGAAAATACCCTGCCTGTTATTACATTTGAGGGAGATAACTTCAATTTAATATGGGAAGGTGAGAGAAACGGGGTATCGGGTATTTATTATCGGGAGTTCGATCTATCAGGAACTCCGCTTTCTGAAGAGGTAAAGGTTAACGGGCAAATGTCAAATGCCAGATATCCTGTAAGGCTTGTGGTTGATGATGATCTTGTCGTTTTCTATTTAGACGCGAGAGACGGTAATGATAGAATGTACTATTCTGTTAGAAAAAACGGGAAGTTTGAAGAGTCCGGCCCTCTTGGAATGAAGGGCAAAGATATTTTTGGTTATTCCGCTTTTACACGGGAAAATAATCTATATCTTTTAATGCAGGAGAGAGGAGGAATTGTCTTCTTGGGCCCTGATACCGGTGTGCTGCCTGTTAAGGTTTTACCGCTAAAAAGCAAATACATCGGACAGAGAGGGGTTGTCGTGAAATGGGAGGATATAAGTGATTCATCAGGGATAGAGGGGTACAGTTATTCTTTCAACAGGGAAGAGTTAGATGAGCCTGAGCTTATTAATCTCCCAAGCCATTCGAGGAGTATAAATCTATCAATTGATGAAGAGGGCGAATACTACTTCCACTTGAGGACGGTAGATAGAGCGGGGAATTACTCCACAACCGAAACGGTTCCGTTTATCGGTGATCTTACCCCTCCTCCGGCACCCGTTCTTGTTCCCATTGAACTTGATGAAGATGGCTTCTGGGAGGATAATTCTCCGACCTTTAAATGGTCAATTGATGCTCCTGATGTGGCCGGGTTTAATTTTACACTCATTAAAAATGAAATCACATTAAAAAACCCACGTCTTCGTACGACAAGGAAAAGGGCGCGTTATCAGTCTGTTGAGGGGGGTTCTTGGTATTTTAATGTTGCTGCTGTTGACAGGGCGGGTAACATCGGAGAAACATCGAGTTTTGCGCTTCGGTTGAAACCGCTTCCCCCGCCGGTGGAAAAAATAATAAAGATTGTACCGCCATGGATTTTGAGCAGAGAAACATTTAAGACCAATCCGATCCTTAATATTTCTCTTTACCTTGTTCTGGGCGGGTTGCTTTTCGTCACATTTTACATATCAACTGACATAATTCTAAGATTAATGGTAAAGGGAGAAGGAGTCCAAATGGAAGAGAAATCAGATGTTACAGGTATCAGGAAAAAGCGGTTTGGATTACGTTTTAAGTTCAGTGTAATGGTCGCTGGCCTGATCTTGATCGTGACAATAGGTATAAGCAGTATATTGAGTTTTGTAAGCATTGAAAATCAGAGGAGGGCTCTCGGTAACCAGATGATGGATAAGGCGCTGCTCTCCCTTGATAATATGACGAATGTCGCGCGTGAGGGTATTTTAAATAATGATGAGCTTCTTCTCCTGTCCGTCATTGCGAAGACCATGGCAAATAGAGACATCAATTACTGTGTAATACTTGATGTTAATAACAGGGTTATCGCCCATTCAGATATCAATGAGAGAGGGAAGATTCTTACCGATGAAGTTACCAGAAAGGCTTCAGAATCGGACGAAATTCTTGTTTATCCTGAGTTTATCCCTGACGAGCTGGAAAAAATGTATATTCTTTCCTCACCGGTTATGTTTGCTGAAAAGAAAGTGGGATATGCGCAGATCGGATATTCGACAGAGAGCATTTTTAAAACAATAAACGATGCGAGAAGGACCAATATATTCAGCGCACTGTATGTCACGGCTGTGACGATTATTGTCGGAATAATCGGCGCTATTATCATGGCATCAATTACCATCAAGCCCATAAAAATACTGGCAAAGGGCGTAAATATCATCGGGGAAGGCAGGCTTGATTACAAGATTCACATTAAGTCGAGAGATGAGATAGGGCTCCTGTCGGATGAATTTAACAGAATGACCAGCCGTCTCCTTGAATATCAGAATAAGATGCAGGAGAAGGCAAAACTTGATGAGCAGCTGGAGATTGCGCGGCAGATACAGCAGGACCTGATACCGCAGGATGGAATTGATAATAAGGACATCAGTATTGATGGCTTTTATAAAGCCGCAGCCGGTGTCGGGGGAGATTACTATGACTTTGTCCAGATAGGGGAAGGGAAATACGGTGTGATAATGAGTGACGTCGCTGGAAAAGGTGTTCCCGCTTCTCTCATGATGATAATGATAAGAACCGTATTTAAATCCCTTATTCAGTCGGGTCTGAGTGAGCCTTCAAAGATCGTAACCCTCATGAATGATACCCTTGCTTCCGATATTTCCAGTGACAGGTTTGCGACAGTTCTCTTCGGGGTTTTTAACCAGCATAACAGGCTTTTTCACTATACCAATGCCGGCTATGGCCCTCTGCTTGTGTATAAAGAGGATAAAAAGAAGTGTTTTCTTGTAAACCCCCCTAAAGGTTCCGTACCGATAGGTGTTATGCCTGATGTTGAGTACGAAGAGGAAAAACCGATTACTCTTGGAAGCGGTGATTCTCTTTTTCTTTTTACTGATGGGATCCATGAAGCGCGTAATATAAGTGAAGAAGAATATGGCATGAAGAGGTTATCTGATCTAATACCACCGATGGCCGCCAGGGCGTCAAAAGATATGGCGAATCTCATTGTAGAGGATGTATTACGTTTTGCCGGTGAGGCAGAGCAGTATGATGATATGACCCTCACTGTAATGAAGGTAAAATAAAGGTTGTGCCCGCCGCACGGCAGTGCCAGGTATCATTTATGTGTGCGCACCATGGGGAAAAGCCTGCAATGTAAAAAATAGCTGTATTTATTAAAAAAATGTTTTATATTTATCATATGCTGGAAAGACAGGGAGAGAGGGTTGTCTATGGAAGAGATCACAATTAAAGATTCATTAAAGATAAGTCCGATGCAGGTAGGTGATGCTGCGGACACAGTCCAGCTTGTGTTAAATGGGTACCTCGATACTTATAATTCTCCTGAATTTCAGTCCCACATAAATACTCTAATCAATACCGGTATTCAGTGCATTATTTTTAATTGTAACGGGTTGAATTATATTAGCAGTACCGGAATAGGAGCGTTTACGGCATTTTTAAAGCTGATGAAATCAAAGAAGGGAGATATGGCTCTCTTCGGCCTCCAGAAAAAGGTGATGGAAGTTTTTCAACTGCTGGGCTTCACAAAGTTTTTCAAAATTGCCGGAGATCTTGACTCTGCCATGCTGTTATTGAAAAGCGGGAATATCTTTGAAGCAAGCGTAACAAAAAAGGAGTCTGTTTTTCCCCTCATATTTCAATGTCCTCACTGTGAGAAAAAACTGAAAACTGCAAAATCGGGTAAGTTCAGGTGCAGTGGATGTAAAGAAGTGATCGTTGTGGATGAAAATGGAAAAGTGGAACAGGCCTAAGTTATATGCACATGGATACGGAGTTATAGGAAATGAAGGAAGAAATACTTTTTTTGACATCCGATCTTGTTAATTTATCAAAGGCCCGTGATTTTATTTCAAAGAAAGCAAAGGAATCAGGTGCCAGTGAATCTGATATTACAAAGATAGAAATATCCTGTGATGAATGGAGTGCAAATGTAATCGAGCATGGTCTCGGCAACAAGATGGATAAAGGGTTCACGATTGATTGCATGTGCGAAGACAATAAGTTTACAGTTATTTATGAACATCCGGGTGCGCGGTTTAACCCTATTGACATGGATGAAGTTAATCTGGGTGAACATTTTTCAGAGTTAAAGGAGAGGGGCCTTGGTATTTACATCATGAGGGAAATGATGGATGAGATTCATTATGAGTATATCGATAAAAAAATTAACAAGATAACCCTTGTAAAAAACCTGAAAAATGAAGATTAAAAAGTAGCGTTTCAGCCATATAGATTTATCAGGGCGAACTTCGAAATTCAGGCTGTCCCTTAACATAAAAAATGGCTCTTTAGATACAATGTACTGTGTAATATATAGCATCAAATTAATAATCTGTATGTATGGGACAGCCTAATATGAGGTTGTGAGACAACCTCAATTATAAAAAGACGCCATGTTAATGGCGTCTTAATTTTTTATGCGTGTGAGGTTATGCCCGAAAAGGGTCGTTGACTTAAAAAATTTGAAAATCCAATAAAAAAATATTAAAATTGACATGTGATAGATTGTTAAAGATTTATGAAAAAGAGGTAACAGGAATGAAAAGAGAAATGGTACCAATGGATGGGAATACAGCCGCGGCGTATGTCGCCCATGCTACAAACGAAGTGATCGCGATTTACCCGATAACACCATCCTCTCTCATGGGTGAGTTATCCGACGAATGGTCCGCAAAAAGCAGGAAAAATATCTGGGGAACAATTCCTTCAGTTACTGAGATGCAGTCTGAAGCAGGGGCGTCGGGAGCTGTTCACGGGGCGCTCACAACAGGAGCGTTGACAACCACATTTACGGCGTCACAGGGGCTCTTATTAATGATTCCAAATATGTACAAGATTGCGGGAGAACTCTGCCCCGCGGTTTTCCATGTTACAGCCAGGGCTGTTGCATGCCAGGCGCTGTCAATTTTTGGTGATCACTCCGATGTAATGGCAGTGCGGGCAACAGGGTTTGGCCTTATATCTTCCTGTTCAATACAGGAGATCATGGACCTCGCGCTGATAGCCCAGGCTTCTACTCTAAAGAGCAGGGTTCCCTTTGTGCATTTTTTTGACGGCTTTAGGTCATCACATGAGATCCAGAAAATTGAACAGCTTACCTATGACGACATGAGAGCCATGATAGACGATGAATATGTTATTGCCCACAGGATGAGAGGGTTGAATCCGGAAAACCCACGTATACGGGGGACCGCTCAGAATCCGGATGTATTTTTTGCGGCCCGTGAAACTGTAAACAGTTACTATGAGAAGGTGCCGGGGATTGTGCAGGAATATATGGATAGATTTGCCAAGGTGACGGGAAGGCGTTACAGGCTCTTTGATTATGTTGGGGCACCGGACGCGGAGAGAATCGCTATTCTTATGGGAACAGGTGCTGAGGCTATGGAGGAGGTTGTCAATTATCTGGTAAATCAAGGTGAGAAGGTGGGTGTAATAAAGGTGCGGCTATTCCGGCCCTTCAGCACCAGGGATTTTATTGATGTAATCCCTGCCACGGTAAAATCAATAGCTGTCCTTGACAGGACAAAAGAGCCGGGCGCAATCGGTGAACCGATGTATGAGGATATTCGCACCGCAATGGGTGAGGCGATGAGTGAAGGGTACGCCCCCTTCAAAGATTACCCTGTTATTGTCGGCGGCAGGTATGGTCTTGGTTCTGCGGAATTTAATGCAGGTATGGCAAAGTCGGTACTGGATAATCTGAAAGAGAAAAAGCCGAAGAATCATTTCACAGTCGGCATTCATGATGATGTAACATTTACCAATCTGCCCTGGGATGAAAATTTCTCTTCCGAACCTTCCGGGGTTCACAGAGGATTGTTCTATGGATTGGGAGCAGATGGTACGGTGGGCGCTAACAAGAACTCGATTAAAATCATAGCTGAGGCCACCGACAACTACACCCAGGCATATTTCGTCTATGATTCAAAGAAAGCCGGTGCTATTACAGTGTCCCATCTGAGGTTTGGGAAAGATAAGATCAAAAGCACCTATTTGATTTCAGAAGCTGACTTTTTAGCCTGTCATAAATTTTCATTTCTTGAGAAATATGAGATGCTCTCCAAACTGAAGGAAGAAGGAATATTCCTGCTCAATTCGACCTTTGATAAAGATGAAGTATGGGACAATATTCCCGCTGAAGTACAGGAACAGATCATCAAAAAAAAGATCCGCTTTTATGTTATAAACGCAGTCCGTATTGCCGGGGAGCTTGGATTGGGCGCGCGCATTAACACTATAATGCAGACGGCATTCTTTATAATCTCAGGGATTGTACAGAGGGATGAAGCGATAAAACTTATTAAGGATTCAATTATAAAGACATACGGGAAAAAAGGACAAAAAATTGTTGACATGAATATGAGGGCGGTAGACGCTGCTGTTAAAAAGATAGAGGAGGTCAAACATCCTGGTAAAGTGACCAGTAAAAATCACATTATGCCTTCAGTGCCTGAAGATGTCCCGGACTTTATAAAAGATGTAACCGGTGAAATAATCGCTGGAAGGGGAGAACAGATTACTGTATCACAGCTTCCGGATGACGGGACCTACCCCACAGGGACCACGGTTTACGAAAAGAGAAACATTGCAGATGAAATACCCGTCTGGTATCCTGAGCTGTGCATACAGTGCGGCCAGTGTTCACTGGTCTGCCCCCATGCAGCCATCAGGATCAAGTTTTACGACCCCTCAATGTTGGAAAAAGCTCCAGATACGTTTAAGGCTATAGACGCAAGGGCAAAAAAGATGCGGGGATTGAAATTTACCGTGCAGATAGCTCCTGAGGATTGTACGGGCTGCAGGGTTTGCGCGAATAACTGTCCCGGTGTCAGGAGAGTGGATGGTGAGAAAACAAAAGATAAGGCTCTTATGATGGAGACTCAAATTACGATCAGGGATCAGGAGAGGATAAACTGGGATTTCTTTCTCGACCTGCCGGATACTGACCCGGCACTCATGTCAAGAACGACCATTCTCGGGTCTCAGCTTCTGCAGCCTCTGTTTGAATTTTCAGGAGCCTGCGCGGGGTGCGGTGAGACCCCGTATGTGAAGCTGGTCTCCCAGCTATTTGGCGACAGGGCTATTATAGGGAATGCTACAGGATGTTCATCTATATACGGGGGAAATCTTCCTACTACCCCCTATACCCGCAGAAAAGATGGCAGGGGCCCGGTATGGTCAAACTCGCTCTTTGAAGATGCGGCGGAGTTCGCTATGGGAATGAGGCTCACGTCGGATAAATTGCAGACGCACGCCCTTGAGCTGATTGATAAGGTCCTTGACCGGGGAAACCTCGATCTTGATGAGGGCCTTCTTAAAGAATTAAAGGAGGTTGATCAGAGAGATGCCGATGCCATTGAGGCACAGAGGGCAGGGGTTATAACACTCAAGAAGGCGCTGGAAGGTAAAAAAGATAAAGACTTAAAACTTCTTAACAGCCTGGCAGACCACCTTATCAGAAAATCTATCTGGGCCTTTGGAGGTGACGGATGGGCATACGATATAGGATACGGCGGGCTTGACCATGTCATTGCCTCAGGAAAGGAGATTAACATCCTTGTTCTGGATACAGAAGTATACTCCAATACAGGCGGCCAGATGTCCAAAGCCACTCCATTAGGAGCCATTGCCAGATTCGCGGAGGCCGGCAAACCAATTGCGAAAAAAGACCTCGGCATGATGGCGATTATCTATGGAAATGTGTATGTTGCCCGTGTCGCCATGGGGTCAAGCATGAATCAGACTGTGAAAGCATTTAACGAGGCGGATGCCTTTCACGGCCCGTCACTTATAATCGCATACTCTCATTGCATTGCTCATGGGATAGATATGTCCCGCGGCCTGGACGAACAGAAGCTGGCGATAGATTCCGGAGCCTGGATTCTTTACAGGTACAATCCGGATCTCAGGGCGGAGGGGAAGAACCCCCTGATCCTCGATTCAAAGGAACCAAAGGAGGATATAGCGAATTATATGTACAACGAGCTGCGGTTCAGGGCCTTGAAGCAGACAGACCCGGAAAGGGCGCTCGGATATCTTGAACAGGCGCGGGAGGACGCGCAGAGAAGATACCAGATGTACAAGAACCTTGCCCAGATGCAGGAGAAAGGTTCATCGTAATTGTCGTACAAAGAAGTGGCTCTGCCATTGGGCAATAGCTCACGAAGTAAAACATACCGGCTTCATTTTCTGAATCTTATTCAGCTCTTCTTTTGTTTTTAATGATACTCATATTACCTAGAACAGAACCTTCTCTAAATTCAGAAATACATACAATTGAAAAATAATTTGACATTTATCATTTACAGCGATAGAGTAAATATGTTTAATCAGCTTAATGTGAAAATTTAAATCTCCGGTTACTGTAAATCAGCAAATGGGGCTTTAGGGGAGGGGAACATGGACTTCTGGCCTTTCATATGTATTTTTGTAACCCTCGTTCTTATTCTCTTTTTCAGAAGAATTGATAAAAGAACAATAAACTTCAATAAGTTCAAACGATACGCAGAGAAGCTATCTGCAGATTTCAACGTATTTTTAAATCAGAAAAAAGAAGATTTTTCTGAAAGTATGCAAGATCTTGATGGAGCTCTAAAAAAAGCAGCTCAGATACTGGCAAAAATTGAAATTGCCGACAACAATCTGAAATCGAGTTATGCAACCGCTGAAGATGAGAAAGGCGAACTGGAAAACATTAAGAATGAATTGGAGAAACTAAAAGAGATGAAGGAGGATATCTCGGCTGAAATTGTTGAAATTGAGAAAAATCTCCCTTCTTTAAAGAAGCTGTCAAGAAGAATTCAGAAAATGGGTATAGAAATCGTGGAGAATGAGAAAGTACTAAAAAACACTTCTTCAATGTTACCCGTTATAGAAAAAAGGGTGCAGGAGCAGACCGATAAGGTTCTGAATGATGTCAGGAGTAATGTTTTAAAGGAAGCGAAAGGATTATTTGTGCCTGTCATAGATGAGTACAGAGCGTCTCTTGAGCTTTTGAAGTCCACGCTGTCTGAAGAGTTGAAGAGATTCAAAGGAGAGGTTCAGGACCACACAGGGCTGGTTTATCAAAAGATAGATGAGCTCAATAGTTCCATCGAAGCCTGCGGCAGTAAATTGACATCCTTTGAAAGTGAAACCATTATATCATTAAAAGAGAAAATAGCTGAACTGGATTCGGCGCTGAATGAGACGAAGAGGAAAATTGAAAAAACTGAAAAGGAGTCTGTAAGGGTATTTCTGAAGAAGGCGGAGGATGAATATAATAATTATATAAACGTGCTTGAAAGCGCACAGGCCAAATATAAAGGGAATATATTTCAGAGGATAGAGGAGAGGGCGAAGGACCTTTCAACTTATGTCACACGGCTGGAAGGGCGGGTGCAGAACCTGCTGGATGATGTTAAAAAAGAAACAGATAAATATGGGGAGGTGTTGAATCTCAAAATAAAGACCCATGAAAGTGAAGCCGACGTATTAAAGAGCCGAATAATTTCTGATATAAATGAAGAAGCTAATAGGAATCTTCTTCTTATAAAACCTATTGTTTCTGAGATGAATGAAAAGCTTCTCGCATACAATAAGGAATTTTCAACAATTTTTGAACACATTGAATCCGGATTCAAGGGGCATAAAGAGACGATCGATAAAGAAATTGCCCTGTTTAAGGGAGAACTTGATCAGCAAAAAAGCATTATTATAAATCAAATAGATATTCGTGTGAAAGATACGGGGCGGAAGCTGACCGAGGTGAGTACCAGGTTGGAAGAAGGCATCAGAGAAGCAACAGACGATGTAAGCAAAAAATTTATAAAACAGTTAGAGGAGTATGAGGACAGTATTTCCGGTCTTGATGGGCGAATTGGAGATCTAAAAATTATCGCCAACACAGGGCAGGAGATGATTGAACGGCGGATAGAATCCGTTTTTCGTAACTACAAGCCTGATATCGAGGAAAAAATAAAGAGCCTCCAGAGGACCACAGAGGAGTCATTCGTCAAAGAGAGAGAGAGGCTTGTTCAGAAAATTGAAGAAATTATTAATAAGACAAAAACAGGACTCGATAACAGAGAGCAGGAAATAAAAGGTTTTCTCGATACAATGGACGTCACAATTCATAAGTCCGAGGAGGAGTTAAAAAAACACGAAAACATCATACTGGAAAACGTGAGAATGGTAAAAATTGATGCGCGTCAGGAGCTGGTGAGAGAGCTTGAAAATTTAAAAGCAATTCTGAAGGACGAGAAAAAGAGGGTAATATCAGGATACAACCAGGAACTTAAAGTTTTAAATGGAAGGATAGATGGGATTAACAGCAGGGTTGAGGGCATAGACAGTCTTATAGAGCAGAGGGTTGAAGATGCGCTTGAGGCGGCGCAGGGGAAAATAGAAGAAATAGCATCCAGCTATCTTAAAACGGAAGATGAAACGGCAGAAAGGGTCAGAGCCAATATTGACGGAGTTACCGGGGAAGTCGAGCGGATACGGGGCATGGTGGAGAACCTTAAGGATGATGTGATGGAGGAGATAAATGAGTCGCTGGTGCGCTTCAGGAAGGATGTTGGTGATGAGTTTGGGAAGCACAGGGATGCTATAGCTGAGCTTGGGTCGAGGGAGGAGGAGATAAGAGGATTTCTTGACAGGGCAAAGGATATGGCGATCGGGCTGGAGAAGAACTTCAGTGGTCAGGAGGAGATATTTCGGAGGAATCTTGATGAGGTAAAGGATGAGGCCCGGCAGGAGCTGATGAAGGATATAGAGGGGCTGAAGGTAATATTTGAGGATGAGAAGGAGAAGGCGGTTGAGGGGTACAACGAGGAGCTGAAGGGCTTAAAGTACAG
>SDBT01004116.1_pt1 | contig 24785 bp, 35 predicted proteins | sample 2277101 | NCBI WGS metagenome assembly SDBT01 (sample SAMN10404973, study PRJNA504765) | marine sediment metagenome | isolation source: marine sediment core GS10_PC15, 103 cmbsf | place: Arctic Ocean: Southern Knipovich Ridge | collected 2010 | reverse complement strand
GCCCGGCTATATAACCTTCGACGAAGGCAGCGTTGAGCGTCGCTGCGTTGTCGCCTGGGAAATCTTCCAAATGCAGCGCAGAGTTATCGGAAGGATCAACCCACGCTATCCTGGACCCGGCCGAACCGAAGTTAAGATTCCCAACCAGCCCGGTATCGCCGAATACGAAGGCGTCGTCGGTAAATGTACTTTCCGAGGAAGTTTCGATCCTCAGCTTCTGAGCCGGTAGAGAAGCTAAATAAGGCCCATCGTCGCTGTAGATCGTATCGGCGTCGGGTAGTTCATCGAGGGCGGCTATCGTATCGGCCCCGTCGAGCATTTGGCTGTAGTAATCCAGCGGCAGGACCGCCGCCATATATTTACCTGCCAGGTCTGCCTTGGTAAGCCTGGTCTTTGTCTGATAGTGCGGGTTGGTAAGTTGGGGCGTTGGAGCCCCGCCGTAGTTCATCAACCAGTTTGACGTTGAATAGACCACACCACCTTCGATAAAGGTGTGATTTGCGGTATGGGCCAGCAGGAAGCACATACAGTTTGAAGCTACGGCCGGATGATTGGCAAAAACCTCATCTATCGAGTCGGTAACGTATGAAGTGTAATCTGCGTAACTGGTCAGACTGACGGGTGCGTTATAGGGGATAACGTTCGCGCAGGGAATGCCGAGCTGAGCCCTTATTATTGCCGCCTCTACCCGCGAAGTCTCATAGTTATACGCATAGAGGATACAAATCCGCTGGGGGCTCAGGTAGTTGCTGATTGGGGTTGGTACGAAAGGTTCGGGGTAGGTGGTGGCGATTTTAATTTCGTCGTAATCTGCGATCATCCCCGATGCGAACCAATTCTTACCGCCTATCGTAACCGATATTGTAGACCCGCAGGCGTCGTAGTTATCAATCCCGGTCCTCTCGTGAATTTGTAGGCCGTTGACGTAGGACCGGCCCTCACCGTCGGAGGCAACGTCGGTGGTAGCCCGCTGTATTTCGATTACGATGTATATCCACTGGTCAACTTCGCTATTGACCCCCAACAGATGCAGCAGGGAAGAAGCATCGTCCTTGGAGTAGAACGCAATATAACCGTTTGAGGCTTGAGTCACATGGGCGAACGTAGAAGCGCCTATCATTGACATGTGCTCAGTCGTGAATTCAGGTTGAAGCGTATCGTTCCTCAGCCAGAAGCCTACAAAGAAGCTCTCTCCGGGTGAGATAGTGTGGGTAGTGTCTTTCTGGACATAGGCTGCGGTCCCGGCAGTCGTTTGTCGCAGGCCGTAAGACCCGCGACCGGGAAAGGTGGCGAGGGCATTTCGGGTAATCGTCGATGCGCCAGGGGCGTCTTTAAAGGTCCATTCGCCCGAAGCCGGTTCATTATCTATGTAGTGTAGTATCATAAGCGCATAGAAAAGGAGGCCTAAGCCTCCCTTAGAGTGAGTTGTTAGTTTACTTCCGCCTGAAAAGCCTCACCGCTGCGCCAGCAACCAGCAAAGCAAGTGCCCCGGGTTCTGGTACGGTTTGCGGTGTTGGGTCGGTGTCGGTTAAACTCCACGATCCCTGGTCGGACGTTACCTCACCAACGGCGGTGGAGAAAAGCTCGATAGTTCCCCCGATGTCGGCGCTGCGAAACTCCATAGCATAATCAAGCTCTACACCAGCCGGAACGATATCGTGTTCAATCCACATATTAAACAGGCCATCCCACGACTCCATACGAAAAACCAGCCACTCCTCTTCCGTCATATACGGTGGCTTTTCGTCGGCCGACCACGCCGGGTCGAATGGCGAATAGTCAGGGTGGTCGGGCATGTATTCGCATTGCACGGAGGTTCCATACTCAATATCGGATGTTGCTGTGTACATAACTACGCCAATATGATACTTAATGTCGCCTTCCGGGCTATAAACCTCGTTAGGCAGAAGCCCGCCCCATATATCCTTTTCAGAGCCGGGCGTTATTACACCAACGCCGCCAAGGTTGCCGGAGTGGATCTCAACCGTCCACCTAACACTAGTCATTTTCTCAATTTCGGCGCTGTTATCAATCATTAACCTTACCTGTGGGGAGTTAAGAAACTGTCCCCCTAAATCAAGTTGTGCCGCGTCCCAGTCAACAGTCCTGCCGTAAGCCGATCCTACCAAGAGTAATACAATGATTGCGTATCGCATAGATACCTCCCTAATAAGTGTCAGTATGAATTATACGGGAGATCGGCGCATTGTCAATCATCTTAACCCTTAATATCTAACAAAAATTCCACAGTGTTAATCTGGCCGATAACAGCCGTTCCGGTAGCGCCGTCTGTTATAGCTATGGTAAGTCTGACATCGAGTAAATCCCCTGCAACTATAGTGGCGGGGGTAATCGTGAAGTCTTTATCAGCGGGGGTGAGGGAGTTGATATCAGTAGCGGCGGTGGCGCATATATCAGTACCGGCTGCGGCCTGTCTTACAAGCTCCACATCGAGTGTTGCAGTGGCGTCTGATATGGTAGTCTTCATACCGGCGTTTATGCGGAGTGCTACGGTTTCACCATCGACGTATTCAGGTGGGACCGCGAATTGGAACCGCCCGTATTGCGTAACAGAAGTTGCTTTCGCATCGGAAGTTTCCAACGTAGGCGCGGCTGTACCGAAGGTGTTATCAATTAGCCCTAAATCGTCAGTGGCGGCTGTGGCGGGCAGGATACTTGAGGGCGCGTCCCATACCCTAAAGGCGGTGATGGGGGTCTGGTAGCTTTCGGCGTCGTCCTGAGCCAGTTGTTCTCGAACTACCCCCACCTGAAAGACTGTGCGCTGGCGGTAGTCTGTTATATCTGTGTAGGCGTAAGTGCCGGCAGCGGTGAGGATAGTCGCCAGCGGGATATGCGGCGTGGTGGACATAACAGGAAAGCCGGTCGTGTTATCGACCAGTGAACCGGCAGCGGTCAGGTAAATATAGTTGGTATCGTTATTGGCCAACCCCTGGGCCGTAGCGCCTGCGTAACTGACTGCGGTATCGCCGTTCATAAAAAGCCCGGCCTGAACTTCGTAGGTTAAATCCCCATCTTTGAGGATGCGAAGCCCGTTGGATACGGCAGCCATAAGGTTAAGTCTTACGTTGTTGCGCGTGCCCTTGTGGCGGTAATCCTCAGAGGGCGTAAAGTGCTCAAACCCACTATCGGAGTCGTCTGTTCCCCATAGTGCTTCTGCTTGTGCATCGGTGATATCGGTCTCTGCCATTATAAATCCTCACTAGCTGTGAAGCTGATAACAAAATCTGAATCAACTGTTAAAGATGAGGGCTCGCCAGGATAGGTATTATATCCGGTTGGGCCAACAGTGGCTGTATCGGCAGTGGATTCGTTTCCAGCAGCGTCAACGATGGTTGTCTTTACAGGGTAGCCTGAAGAATGCGGGGATAAAACACCGCTTCTGTATTCAATTACAGGAATGCCGTAGGCCCAGCCGTAACCCCAGTTATAACCCCATCCACTACCATAGTCTTCGTAACCCCATGCGCTACCCCATGCGCTACCCCAGCACCCAGCGCGATGACCGTTGTGGAATAGCTCCTTTTCAGCTATTTCCGTATCGGCAGTTCCTCCCGGATCGCCGATATAGAATTTAACCGTGTCTGTGTCTAAATAATCAGGCGTAGCCTGTACGTTATAGGTTATGTGATTGTCTATATAGTTGCTAAAGTATGTTGACCAGTAATCAGTGTCTACATTCGCAGCGTCTACGGTAAGAAGATGGACATGATGGCTCGGCTTGAGATTTCGGAACCGCAAAACTGCGGCCTCGCCAGACGTTGTGGCTGAGTCTACCAGTTCGCCTTCAACGTAAGCCTGCACAGCACCAGCAGAAGTATGTACGGTAAGTACATCAAACGAAGCTGTTGTCGACCATGTGCAGTAGTAGCTCATTTCCACTTATTGCCCGATGGGTGCGGGCATTTACTTTCCGGCCGAGAGCGGAAATTTCCCAAGCAGCACTTGCTCCGATGCTTGCAGCCGAAACCAGCGTCTTTCGTATCATCGCAGTATTGACAGATACGATATCGGCGCATGGCCTCAGCATATAATGGCCCTGGCAAAGGAATCGGCAGTGGAGCTACAGGTCTTTCCCCTTCAGGCGGTTCGTAACCCCAAGGCTTGCCGTGCGGGCAGTCGAAGTCTGTCTTGGGTATCTTGAAAGCCTTACCCAGTGACTCACGCCACGCTGTTTCTTTAGGGTCGCGGCATGTGCGGCAGTGGGCTCGGGATAGGCAGGTCGTGGATTTTACGAAGGCTTTCATGACCAACTAGCAGTGCCGCCGCTGTGCAGGATGCCGCGAGAGCTACACGGGACTATATTCGCAAGTCCACTAACAGGCCCGCAATCGCCTGGCGCCACATCTATCTGGCTGCCAAATGCGCCGCTCTGATTAGCTGCAGGCAACATAAGATAAGTCCCAGTTATCACCCATTTAGTCGAGGAATCTTTAAACACTCTCCAAAATAATGCGTCTATATCCCCCGGCGATGGAGTCCCTGCGCAGCCAGTCTGATTGTATGTAGTCCATGTCCCAGTGGAGGCTACTGACCCTTCCCAAACACACGGCGATATACTAAGGTTTTGTTGAAGGACAAAAGTACCATTGGGCGAGGCCGATGGCCCCGATGTCCACTGTGCAGAATGGTTAGTGGGGGTTGTACCCGATATGCAGCCGCAAATTGTTATGCCACTTGTAACCAATGTAATTGTCGCCGGTGTGGTTCCACCCGTACAATTAGAGCAAGGGTCGCCTTCCACGAAGCAGCAGCAATCAGACCCAAAAGCAATCTTGTTATCGACAAACAGAATCTTATTGTCGAAGAACTGGATATTACTCACGGACACTCACCGCCGGTGTGTACGTCGATCCAGCCCGACTCCGTGCCTGCGAACAGGCCGAAATCTACTTGGATTTTCTTTTGCAGCTTGAAAGTAGAAGTGTTTACGTTGAAATCAGTCAACACTTCTAATGGCGTGCCGAAAACATAGTTGTCACCTTCTGATGACGTATAAGGGACTATTGCCGTGGTGGGTATTGTGGTGGAGTTTGGCATAGAAAAAGACGCTTGGTCCGCCTGAACAAAAACAGTTACGTAATCATCTTCGCCCTCAGCGTCGTCAGTTCCGATGCGGCTGCACGGATCTAGGGTAATGGTCGTTCCAGACGAAAATGCAGCCGTGGGCTTGCCGTAATTAATTACCGCCGCGCCAGTGTTCGGTAGCCTCGGCAGCAGCTGCTCTACAGAAAAATGCAGACCCGGACCTGCGGACGCGTGACGGACCTGGATAAGGCCGTCGCCACGCATATTGAGAAGCCCATTCACGGCATCGACAAGCTCATTCTTTTTCCTGAGTTCTTCGGGCTTTCCACCCGTGAAGTGGTCTATCATAGGTTCAATCCATTGAAGTCTATTTGATCGTTCACAAATGGGTAGTACATACCCAAATCCTTAACGGCAGCGCTGCCGTTAAGCAGGCCGTCAGGGGTTTTTCCTGTAGATGGGTCGGTATAAACAACCTCTTGGTCGTCCCATGTATCGGGGTTATATTCAAACCTATATATAACTTCCCACGTCTGCCCACCGTCCGGGGACCGACCAGTAATTGCCCCGCATTTCCATGTATATTTTCCATCTAGCGGCCGTAGCGCCCAGACCTGAGAGTTGATCCTGCCGGCATAAGCAGCGGACTTATCCAGCGGCATCTCCGACTCTGTTCTCTTATAAACAATCGTCGTAATGCCGACATCTGTAGTAACCGTTCCCGACTGTGTCTTCCCGTCGTACTCAACCGTAATAAGCTTACCGTCGAACTCGCGGTTGGTCTGGGCCTGCCTGGCTACTGTACCAACTTCGATATCAGCGTAAGCTGGGTTGTCCAAATCTTCCCGAGCGGAAATCTTAATTATCTTTCGGTATCCAGCTTCCGCTTTCCGCTCATATGTAACTGTTATGTCTACAGTAGAATCATCAATAGCCGCCGGGCTTCTACGGATCGCAAACATATCGCCTATTTGCGGATGTTCGTCGCCGATACTTTCAAGGTCTTCCACCAAGAGAGCCTCGGAAAGTTTCTGGTATCCGGTAGACTCAATGCCCGTAACGCGATGGACGCGCTCAATAACACGCCAGCCCTTTTCGTCTTGCTCGCCGCGCGGTCGACCATCTTTGATATCAAAATGCAGGACGCTCATTAAGTTCCTTCTACTGGACTGCGAATATTGCGGTTAATTTCCTTGAGTTCTTCGAGCTGGTCAAATTGAACCTGCTTGTCAGATGTCATACCAAAATCAGACAACCCGCGAATATCAATCAGGCTTGAATCAACTGTTGTAAACGAACCGGGACCGCTTACTCCACCCTTGAGGCCCTCTTGTGCCATGCGAATTGCGCGTCCGTAGGTATCCCAACTAATAGCGCCTTCATCCAGAAGCTTGCTAAGATTTGATAGCTCATTTTCGTATTGCTCGAGCGAGGTGCGGGTCTGGTCGAATACCCTTTTCCCATCATCCATTAACTTCTTGGTCGCCTTGACCACATCCTCAAGAGCTTTCTTTTCTCTCTCTAATACCGAAATGGTTTCCGATATCGCGGCCACGTTATCAATGGCGGCATCGGACGCGCCCTCTAGAGACAACTTGTAAATCTGTGCCTCGCGCGTCGTCATCCCGAATGTGTCTACCTGCAACTGAAGGGATTTGGTGAGGGTATCAATCTTCTGTGCAAGCCCGGCGCCGGGTCCAGTTTCTTGCAGTTCCTTTGTTGCCTCCCCAATTCGTTTCAGTTGAGCCGTGGCGACCTTCGCCCATTCGCGGTACACTTCAGCCCGCTTTACCCCGCCATGCTCTTCGTCGGCATCCTCGATTGCGGCCAACTGCTCATATACGAGTATCAACTCCTGTAATGAGTCTTTGCGTTCTTGAATATCGGTGGTGATCGCAATTGTTTTTCTGAGTTCCTTCGCCTGCGTGTTGAGCCTTGCAAACGTCCTACTCTGTAAACCTATTTGCTTCATGGCTACAGCGGCCTCGAGGGCAACTTTTTTGAAGTAGATATAAGCAGCGGCAGCAGCGACAAGAGGCACAACCAATATATTGCCTATCACAGCAGCGCTAGAGATCATCGCTACTTTGCCAGCGTTAGTTGCTACGGTGTTAGCTGCGGTGGCGCGAGTTTGCCATATCGTCGCCTTGGTATGAGCCGCCCTGGCGAGAGTCGATGCCGTTGTAGCTAGTATGTGGCCCTTGGTAGCCATCGTAGATGCTACCTCCGCCGTCGCCTTCGCCCTTGTTGCGAGCGTAGATGCTACTGTAGAGGCGGCGTTAGCGCGAGCAGCCAGCGTACTAGCCATACTTGCAGCAATCGCGCCCTTAGTAACTACGATGAGCGCAGACTTGAGGGCCATGAGGCCAAAGACCGCCTTTTTAATAAGCAGTATACCCGCGATGACCTTCGGCGCTGCCCAAGCATAGACAAGCCACTTAGCAACAGACTTTACCGTGGCTATAAATTCTGACAACTCGGCCTGGGAAATCCGCTTTGCGGAGTCTGCAAGTGTCCTCAAATATTCAGTGGCCATGCGGATTGCAGGCAACAGCGTATCGCCTAGATTCTCGGCCACGTCACCAATGGTATTTTTTAACTGTATAAGCTGGCCGATTGTGGTCCGGGCTTCTGCCTGCGCCTGTTCCCATCCAGAATTAGCAACTCGCTGGACAATAGCCATCTGCTCAGTAGCGCCGGTTGCTTGTCGTAAGGCAGGAATGTATCTACGCAGGATAGTATACTCGCCTTGCATCGCAAGGGCGGTGTACCGCATGGCCGTTACAAGGTCCATCTTCATCGCGGTAGCCAAACCAATAGCCATCTTGGTAGTGTCGCCAATGCTATCCGCAGTTAAGCCAAGGTTCATCCCCTGGGACATCAGCATCAAAAGGAACTCATCGCCGTATACAGTCGCCTTCTGCATTTCGCTTGCAAGCTCACGCAGCCGTGCCGAATGTTCGACAAGAGAGGCGCCGGTGGATTGCAAGGTAGCGTCAAGCATCCTCTCGGCCTTCTCCTGCTCCATAGCCAACTTGACAAAAGCTGCGCCTGCGGCAGTTCCAGCCAACAGCGCATTGCGAGCGAATCGCCCGATCTGATTTGTAGCAGCTTGGACACCGACTGCAAACCGCCTGATGACGGCAGAGCTTTTCTTCATATCACGCGAAAACTGACCAGTCTTTGCGCGTAGAAAAATGTTTAGCGAAGCTATGGTTGCCATTTATTTTCCGTAACGATTTTTGATCGTAGCTTGCATCTGCTGCCATGATTGGCGTGCTGGTGGGTCGAAGTTCGGCATGAAGTCGGTGTACTTGTAAGCTCGATTTTTCTTTGTGCGATTAGAGTTAGCTATCACTGCTGATATTATCCCGGCACGAATGTCGGCTCGCACCTGGCCGAAGGGCTCTATTCTTGAGTAAGCGTCCCACTCGGCCATCTGCCGTGAAGTCACCTGTGACAACATCGCATCGACATCGACACAGCCAATCTCAAGGGCTAGTCGGTAGGCGAATCGTCTATCGGGCCGGGCTCTGAGTTTTTTTCCAAATCCTCGATATCCTGGCTGGAAATACCACTCAACTCACAAGCCACTGTATAGAGCTTGTTCATCGCCGATGCCGACTTGCCGCCAAGGTCGATGACATCCTTTTCGGAAGTAAACAGCCGATTGCCTTCGTCGTCGATAGCACTCCTAGAGACAAGTTTCGCCTTTGCGTTCGAGAGGTTCGGCCTGATCTCCATGTTCTTCCCCGTGCCGTGAGTCTCGATCATCGACTGCTCGTAACTGTCCCGCTCTTTCGCCGTCAATGCTCTTATCAGGACTTCGCCGCCCCACTCTGGAACCTTTACGGCCTTTCTTGGGAGGTCTTCTTTTTTTAGTATCTGCTCTTTGCTTAACGACATCCTTGTTCTCCTCGGTTTTTGGTGTAATATAAATGGCGTATCCGCCTGCTACCAACTTGGCAGCATCCCTTGCGCAGAAATCTCGCTCATCGCCGACTTCTCCGGTATGCACACGGGGTGACGTGATTTTTCGTATGTATTTAACCAGCATGTTAAGCCGTGTAGGCTGGCTCGCCGCTCAGTTCGATTGTGACCGATTGAGTCATCCCGTCATCATGCGGGAAGGCCGCACCGAACGACTGGACGAACCCAGCGGCTATAAAGGTGGCGTCGTCAGGGAAGGTGATAGTCCACGTTTCCTCGGCACTACCCAGCGCGCTCTGAATGGCGGCGAACTCTGTTGCGTCGTAATGAATCTCTAGCGTGAGTTGTCCCGCGTCTTTCATACCAGGAACCTTAGTCTTCCACCCGTTTGTGGAATTCATGGTCGAGGTATCAATAACAGTCGCGTCTTGTCCATCTACGGCGATTGAAATAATCTCTGCAATTGCTCCGGTGCTAGTTCCCCTTAGTTGTGTGTCGAATCCACTCGCTCCCATTGTTATGCTCCTTAGCGCATTAAAATGGCCGCACGTTGCGGCCTGTCTTCAGCGCATTGGCCGGTTTTTACGGCCTGTGGTTATTCTGAATGCCAAACTTCTATTACTAGCCGACGCCCGTAGTACAACCGTTGAGTCACTTCGAGGTACGGCTCAAAAACATCTGATTCGTCTAATACAAAGGCGTGGCCTACCGTTTCCACTTCATCGCCCATATATCCATCGTGGCCGTCAACGGCGGCCCTTACCGCACCCGCAAGGGCAATGGCCCCGCTGTAGGTCGTCGCCCAGCAGTTGATCTCGAACTGCGGCTTGGCCTGGCCCGTAGGCCCGCTCATGTTCCGCTCCCGCTGCGTTGACGACCGCCTATATGTGATATATGGCGCAACAGCAATCTCAGGGGCAAAGACCGGAAACATGTGGTCAAAAGAAGTGCCCTTAGAGTTGTTGTGGACAACCAGGGCAGCAACCGCTAGGTCAGAGACCACGAAGTCTTGCAGGCTTTGCTCTATACTCATTTGGTAGCCTCTCTACGGATGCCCTCAGAAAGCCTAAGCATTATTAGGTCGCGGGCTTCCCTTTGGCGTGACTCGAAAGCTGGGCCAAGGAAGGGCCTGCCCGAAATGTTTTTCCGCGATCCGCTGACGCCGAAGGCCCGGCTTCCGCCCTGAGACTTAGCTCGCTTGCGGCCAAGCTCGACATACGCACCATAAAACGTATCGCCTACAAATAATCTGTCCGCGGCACCAGTCCCGATAAAGACTGCATAATTGCCCTTCTTATTGCCCTTTGCTACCCTAACCCGAATAGACCGCTTGAGCTTTCCAGACTTGACGGATACGTTAGTCTTTGCTTGTCTCTGGATAAGCTTTGCGCCTTCACGAAGCGATTGGATGACCACCTTTTTCCCGACATTATTAGGCAATCTTTCGAGCTGCCGCCGAAGCGCTGCCGCCCCTTGTACTGTTAGGGAAATCATGTCGGTTCACGGCAAAGCATCTCAAGCTCTGAGTTAGTCTCAGAGATGTTGTTAACGTGGTAGACCTCTAGCGTTCGGCTGCCCTGGATAACCCTTGAGTCATTTGTAACCCCAGATACATACCGACACCGAACCCTTAGAGTTGTCTCGCCTCCGGCCTGGTCAGACTGCAATCTTTCGCGCCCACTTAGCGGCTCTATAGAAGCCCACACGCGAGCAAGGGTTGCCCACGTGGTAATGGGTTCACCATCCGCCGACTGCGTAGATGTACCAGTCTCGATGGTTACATAATGGATGAGCTTGCCTGCATTCATAAGTAGGTGTGATACTTGTAAGGTGCTACCAGACGTTGATATGCTAGATTCTCGGATAGAGGCTTGTCTGTTTGAGCTTCGCGGTTGTTGTAGTAGTCACCAACCAGCAAGAGTATTGCTTGTTTTAGCGCCCGAGGAACGGTGGTGTAACCGCAGACAAATATAATAGCCACGTCGTTGATTCCGCCGTAGGTAACAGGCCATATAGCGCCCGATACCAAAGCCAGCCTACCTGGAACACCGTCGGTATCTACAGTGTAATTGCCATCGTCATATGTTTGAGTATCACCGGCCACATCTTCATACTTAACAGACGTAACCGATTGAAGATTGGGCTTGGGAAATTCAATCTCATCAAGATAAAACTCGTCCATTGAAAGCCGCCACGTCTGGGTAGGTAAGGCGCTGTTGGTGTCCTTTTCTACCTGCTGACGCGCTGCGGTAATCAAGTCCAGTATTAAATCATCGTCAGGGTGGATTAGCGTAAACTGCTCGGTACCGTCAGATGCTGTGTAAGCGGCGGTATTAACGCCAATGGTAAAGGCGCTGGTGCTTGTAACATCGATGGTTGTAACAACACCGTCAAGCTCAACCATACCGGTAGGGCATGACCATATAACCTGATCGTCACCGGACAGGCCGTGATCGGCAGCCAATACCGCGCCGTCGGCTGCCAACGTAATACCAACTGCTGTATCAGGCGCAGACCCCACCCGCATGTGCAAGCGGGCAGCAGCCAGCGTTACAGGCTCAGCCGTAGGTGCTACTGTTTGTACCCAGGACTCGGACACTTACTTTGGCTTCCGAGTCGTCTTGGAGTAGAGAGCCTTGGCAGCCGCTACTTCAGGTTTGACTTCGGCGGTCTCAGCTTCTGGCTTTGCCTCGGCCGTTTCGACTTTCTTGACCTCGACGGGCTTTTCGTATTTCTCGGCTATACCGTGCTTGGTGAGGTACTCAAGATTAGTAGCCTTCGCTTCGTAGACCCGGCCTTTAGTAAAGCCTTTCCAGTCCTTTAAGAATCGTACTGTAACTTTCATTTCTGCTCCTATGCGGCATCGCCGATGATGAATATGTCGTAAAGTGCCTCTTCAGCGCCGTCGTTGTTTTCAATCTGCAAAATGTCAGTAGAGGCCCCTGTTACCGCCCAGCCGGTGCCGGGCGTAGCAATACAGAACATCCCGCCGGTCTCGACATCTATCGCATCAAGGGAGGCTTTAAACGGACCAATGAACTCATTGCCAGCAGAGCCACCAACTGTGATTTGTGCCGTAGTAGCCGTATGGGCGGGTGAGGTGGTAGTTTCGTCTGTACGGTTAAAAACTATAATTGCCTTGACCTTGGCGAGCGTTACAGTTTCGCCAAATTCATTGGTCAAAACGGCGTTCAAATCAATATCCTCTGCGGTACTATTTGCAAGGACTCTGCGGTCATGCCATACTTCATTGACCTTCAGTGCGCCTGTCCCGAATGTATAGGCGAGCCGCTTCGCCATGGTGGTAACGCTCGTTGGTGTTGAAAGGTCAAGACCCTTCTGGCTTGTGAAGTTTGTGTTAATTTGGACGTTGCCCGACAACGCGGTAAGTGTTGCTGCCATAATTTATCTCCTAAACCCACACCTTTGCGGATGGGCCTTCTGTGTAAAAATCGCTTGTGTGTTGGAACACTGTCTTGAGGTTTTTATCTGGCCACATGATCATGAGTTCCGCGTGGCCTATCGGAACGCGATTGGCCGAATAGATTGTTTTATTGTGCTTTGCCCACTGACGCCAAAACCAGATATCATCGTCAGTCCGGCCTTCGCCCCATTCGCCGTCTTTGTTAGGCTCGCCTTTGAACCACGGATGGGGGACATCCTTAAGGGCTGATACACGGATAATCGTAAGCCCGAAATGTGCGGTGGCGAGCTTGGTTAAATCGCTTGCGAATTCATGCCGAACTACCGAAGATGTCACCTTGCCGTCATCCCCTATAATTGTCATTAGGGGTGCGTTTCTTCTCCTGGACGTTTGCAATGATGCGATGGCGTCTGCTTCAGGATGCTCCTGGAATAGCCGTATCAGTTCCCGAACAGAATTAATATTGAACACTGTGTCATAATCAACCGTGAGGATAGCGTCAGCGCCGTCCTCAATCGCCTCATCCATGCACCGCTCTAAACATTGGCCCCAGAACGCGCCGGTTGTTTTATTAAGGCGTATTCCCAAAGGCAAAATAGACTCAACGGCACAGAAAAAATTATCCATGAAGCCAAGTCGTGGAACCGACATCACCGCCGAGACTTTGATTTTCTTTTCTACCGGTGGTTTTTTTCTCCATGCACGCACAAAACCACGGCACATACTAGGCTCCTTCGGAATTTCGGATAGATGCCACGAAAACGCCCCGTCGAAACCAGCGGTATAAGTCATCTTCTCTAGCGCGGCCAGAGTTGGAACCCACCAGTTTGACGGGTTGCTTCCATACTCGTCACCTGGGTAGAACTCCATCGTTGTTTGGCCCTTATGACCAGCGCCGCCATGATACGGGCTGTAGAAATCACAGACGGCCGATTCTATATACATCTCCTCTTTACAAACGGCGGAGAGTTTTTCCAGCGCCAGTAGAGGATATTTCAGGTGATAAATAGTTCCAAAGAACAAGACGATATCAAACATGCCAAACGTCTCTTGAGTGATGTTGTAGAGGCTCATTTCAACGCGGGAGCATTGGTTTTCTGTGTAACCAAGTGCATCGCGGCACAAATCGAAAGCCTCCCACTTCGTTCGCTCAGCGGGATCGAAGCGGCCCATACCGTCCGAGAAGTCGTCTATAGCGACAACCTCTTTAGCTCCTCGCTTGAGACATTCAAACGTCCAATAACCATCCCATGCCCCTACATCGAGAACACGCTTGCCGGTTAAATCTTTCGGCAGTGCATATGAGTCCCTATCTAAAGGGGCTTCGCCTGGCGTGGTGATTGTTTTCTTTCCGTCAGGTAGTTCTATTCTGTGATACCAATCTGGTATCTTGTCAATCCGCTGTTGTAATCCCATGCGCTCTCCCGATTAAAAGACCCCAGGCCCAACCCCCACAAAAGGAGGGAAGGGCCGGGGAGAACAACTATACTTCGACCAGAACGTCCACGTTTGCCTTGGTGGCAGTAACGGGGGCTTCGTCGCCCCTGGTCAGGGACGCGTAGTAGGTTATGCCTACTGTCGTGACGGGTGTTACCTGCGCGAAAATAAATCGCGAGCGCTTATCCAGGTCCATATTGAACTGGACATTAGTTACACCAGCCGTTTGCGCAGTGAAGACCGCTGTTGGAAGGTCAAATGCGGTTCCGCCCACGCATTCCGTAATGGCCGTGGCATTTGAAATGTCCGTATCAGGCCCTTCGGAAAGTGTGATTGTGGTCAGAAGGTCGGTTGTCGCGGTGTGCGGCGACGTAACGACATTGAAAATACCGTAGTCAAAGCCGATGGTGTCAATCCAGCCGATTGCAGTTTCGTCATTGGTGACTCCTGCATCAGCAATACCGACAACGCTTTTGGTAATAGCTACCATGTTTATATTCCTTTCTTAGGCAACGTTGCCAAGCAGGCCGACAAGCGGGCCTCTATTGGTTGTGTCGCCAATATCATGGACATTGATGTCGTAACGCTCAGTGCAGAGGATGCCAATCTGGTCGAATTCGGCGTATCGCTCTTCGAGGACCTTCATGTTCATACCACTACGGTCGCCGAGGGTTACAGCCTGCCGCAAATCGCCAAACAGGATCATTGCCACAGCGTCCAAAGACGTTAAGGCAGTAGGCATTGCAGAGGCAATCGCGACGGGATAACCGAAGTACTCTTTGTTTATTCCGGCCTGTACCGATTGCATCGTATTACCAGCCAGAGCAGTAGCGAGGCGGAGCATCGTAGCGCCCCAGCCAGCCTTAGAGATGAACCACTTGGAGTTATCTTCTGCGTAACCGGGTGTAACGGCTACGATTGAAGTAAGGCTCGGCTGGGTTATCTCACTAAACAGGTCTTCGCCTGCAACCGCCTCGACATAACTACCAGCATGGTCGCCGTCGATCATCTTGGTACGAATACCAACGATTCCGCCGTAGGTCGGGGAGCCGTCGCCGTTAAAGAGGGCTTCATCCTCTGCCTTTGCGAACTCATAGGCGGCGCGTTCTGCGAGCCTGTCGGCAATAGCCACAACGGTGTCTGCCGTAAGCTCACTGGAGATTCGGATCAACTGTGCGGCCTTCTTTGCCGTAAGCTGGAAGTTGTCAAGTGCCGCATCAGATGCGGTAATCTCGCCACCCTCGCCGGGGTAGTAAACCGTCGGCCCTGAAGTCATTCGGGGAACGGTCAGGGTATCGGACGACATCGGCATGATGTCGCATTCCTGGCGTGCTACACCATACTTGTCTCTAAGCTCTCGGATGGTTGCTTCCAGGACTTCGGGGACTATAGCCCCGCCCTTAGTTGCGATGCCTTCGCCCATTGCACGGCCTTCAATGCCATGCTCACGACAGTATTCGCGGGCGCCTGAGTTGCCTAACAGATGACCTAGCACCCATTGGCCTGAGTGGTAAGCGCGCTCCAAGGCGCGGTCGCCCTTGAATGCACGAAGCGTTCCGCCGTACCTAGGTACTTCAACCCGTTGTGTCTTGATCGGCTCTTGCTTGGTGCGGCGTTCGGACTTACTGAAAGATTCCTGCCGCTCGATGGCCTTTGCCATTTCAAGTTCTTGGTCCATGTCTATCCCGATGGTGCGGGCTTCAGACATCAATCGGTCAAAGTCTTTTGCCTCATCGTCAGTCAGAGAACGGCTTTCATCTGCCGCCGTCTGCTTGAGTTCACGAGCGCTTTCCGTTGCAGCAGCATGTAACTGCTCCAACTCTTCAATCTTGGTTTTCATGGATCGACTCCAGATATTCGGTGGGAATGGTCGCCGGGCGCATACATACGGCGGGCGTGAGTTGCGGGGCCGGGAGTCCGGGCGCGCTAGTTACTTCTTGCGATTCTTAGCTGTAGAAGGCGGCGGGATTGAATCCGGGCCGCTTCTACCAGCTGCTTATCCGCCTCTTCGACGGTAAGTGTCTTGGGTTGTTCGTTTTGTTCGGTAGATTCTTCGGCTTCGCCGGTATAAGAAGCCTTGTGTCGGGCCAAAGACCGAACCGCAACGGCCGTGTCGGGATATGCCGGGAACGTTACAGGTCCGGCCTCGATAAGATTGACCTTTTCCAGCGTGCGGATTTCCTCGCCGTCTTTAGTTTCCCAGCTATCGTCGATGATGTTGAACATGAAAGACATGCCGTCAAGATTACCCGACCTAATGTCCTCAACTGTATCCCTGCCTACATTGGTAAGTGGCGGGTCGATCTCTACCAGTAGGCCGGTTTTATCCTCAGATAAAGTAAGAGTCTCGTTGGCGGTCCTGGCGAGCCTTTGGTTGTGGTCGTGATTGACGAACGCCCGTACATCGTTACCAGACTTAATGGTTTCAGTGAACGCGCCAGGCGCTATCTTTTCGCGGAAGCCGCCCAGGTCGAGGGACAGTTTATCGAAGACGGCCGCATGGCCTACGATGGTCGGTGGCTTACCTTCGGCTGCGCGAAGTTCGATGCCTTGGATTGAACGGATTTCAGTGTCTTTCATTACTTTGCTCCTACCAGAAGGCGGCATAGCTCCTGCTCGCCGTTGGCTTGAATGTCACTTATGACTTGTTCGGTGTCGCCGGAATCAAAAGCCACGCGTATTCGATGCGATTGGTACTCGGTGTACTGCCTGGCAACCATATCTGCGCCATTCTCACCAAAGACCGCAGCAACAGCCTCTTTGACTGTATTGGTATGTCGCCCATAAAATGAGGCAATGTCAGCCAAACTACACCCGCGAGAAACTAGCTTCCGTAGTGAATCAACTTCTCTGGCTATAAGCTGGCGGGCAAATATAGATCGCTCATCATCTGTTACATCCGGCGGGTCTATCGGCTCTGCCGGTGGTGCCGGTTCTGCTGGGGTCCAATCTTCCAGCGGCGCGCGGTTCAGTTGGATAAAGTGCTTGTCCGCGTTCTCATCATCCAGCGTATTGAGGTTTTCCTTTGCGCGTATCTCATTAACGGACAGAATCCCCATATCTGACAATTGCCTGTAATAGTTTGACCTCTGAGCAGAGTCGCCACGCATCAACCCCTCAACAAGAAACTCACAGAAAAGCGGCGTGTCTAGACTTAGCAGTTTGTAGTTACATTCATGTTCCCACTTCTTTAGCCATCGCATCAGCGTATGGACTACGAAGCTGATTCCCTGCTGCTCGATGTTTGAGAACGTGGCGCGTTCCAAGTCGCCTATCATATGAGGCGGTATTTGGAAGATTCGCGCCACGTCCGTAACGGAGAACTTGCGTGTCTCTAAGAACTGCGCTTGTTCGGGCGGGATTCCGATCTGCTCGTAAGTCAACCCTCTATCGAGTATCGCCAACCTATGGGCGGAGTCTAACCCTGTATGGACGGCATCCCAGCCCTTGCGGATCATTTTTTGGGCTTCTGGAGATAGAACATTCGGATGCTGCAAAACGCCTGAGACGGTAGTACCGTTGCCGAAGAATGACGCACCGAATTTCTCGGCAGCCATACCAACACCGATGGCCTCGGCCAGTTTTCTAATGGCACCGTAACCAACATACCCATCGGGGCCGAAACCCTTGATATGGAGTACGTTTTGAGGCAAAAGGTCGGTAGCAGACCCGTCTGCGTGGCGAACCTTATACATAAGGTCGCCTGCCGGGGTAAAGAATGGAAAGGTCTTGTCAGGAGGCAGCGGCCATAATGCTGTCGGCCGCCCTATTATATCTCGCTCTATCTCAGCGAAACCGTTACCGTATACCAGTGCATGACCTTGAATGACCTCGCGGAACGTCAGGGCGTCCATGTATATATTGGGCCGGTCGTGTAGTAACTTATAGACAGGGTGCTTGGGCGTTTCAGCCTTACCATCTTCCTCGCGCGTATAAACCTTTAACGGTAACGCCCCAACAGCGCCAGATATGACGTTTACGGCAGCCCAGATAGGCGGGAAACCTAAAGCCTTAGATTCGGTAATAGCAATACCCGACGATGATGCCGATCCGCCTGCCCAATCAATTAGCCACTGGTGGGGGTTGGTAACACCGGAACGCTTTTCGGTTTTTTTGAATATATCTGAAATCATCGTGAATCGTGATAAAGGGCTATGCCGAGAACAAGCAAACCAGTACCTATGGCTGGGCCTACTCCGAAGTGAGAAGCAAGGGTTGCCGCCCCGGCAGTGGCGAGTAGCGAGGCGATAAGGGCGATTAAGCCGCGTAGTTTCATACAATCACCAATCCCATCTTCTCAAACGAATCCGAGGCGCTGGCTTCTGGTATTACTACCCACCGCGACATGGCTGTTACAAGGGCAGAGATGCCGTCGATTTTTTCTTTAACCTTAGACTTGTCGGGCTTGATATTTCCCGTCGGGTCGAGCTTGACTGCTATATTAGAGAACATCCATCGCATGACCTTGTTGCCATCATGGATGATCTTCTTACTCAATATAAGCCTTTCAAGCTCTTTCATCGCGGGAGAAAGGCTGAGATACCCCTGGCGAACCTCAATAGCAGGATAACCCAGGCTAAGAAGCGTCTGCGTCAACTGCGTAGCGTTGTAGGGGTCAATTGCTATTTCTTTGATTTCATACTTAACAGCAAGCTGGTTTACCCGCTCGATGACGAAGGCGTAGTCGATGACGTTGCCTGGCGTCATCTCGATTAAGCCTTGTCTCGCCCATTTAACGTAAGGCACGCGGTCGCGCCGTTCACGCTCGTGCGCGTTGTCTGAGGGTATCCAGAAGTGGGGTTCGATGTAATATAGGCCATCCAGGCGGAATAGTAGGACTAACGCTGTGATGTCAGTGGTAGTGGATAGGTCAAGCCCGGCAATACAGGTCGCGCCGGTCAGGTCGGGTATCTCACCCTTGCAGGCATCCCATGTTTCTATGCCGTGCCATCTAACATCCTGCTCGGTCTTGATATTCAAGTGGAGGCGTTTGAATGTATTTTCGTAGGCGGGTGTCTCTTGCGCGCGTTTACATTCTCGCTTTAGATAATCCAGCGAGAGTGATACGCCAAGATTGGGATTAACCCTCGCCCATACGTCAGGATCAGTCCAATCGTCATCTTTCGACGCCTCATAGATGACTGGGAGAAAAGCGGAGTCATCAAATACCCCGTCCCTTACTTTGCTGGCATAGTCTAGTTTTTCGTTACAGATTGATTCGCGGTCATAGTCGGCAGTTGTGATATGGACTATAAGCGGCTGGTCCCTTGCGCCTGTCGATGTTATCAGCACGTCCACCAAATCACTGTTTGGTTGGGCGTGCAGCTCATCAATCACTGCTAGATGCGTATTGTAGCCGTGTTTAGTATTCGCTTCGGCTGATATTGCCTTATAAGAACTACTCCCCACCACAATAGACTTGCCAGCCTTGTATATCTGGGCGTGCGAATCTAACGTAGGATTTTGGCGCACCATGCCAGATGCTTGCGAGAATACTAGAAGTGCCTGGTCCCTGTCGGCGGCAGCGGAATATATCTCAGCCCCAGGCTCACCATCACAGAACAGCACATAATTGACTATCCCGGCCAGTAAAGCCGTCTTGCCGTTCTTCCTGGGGACATATACGAACGCTTCGCGGTATCTACGGAACCCATCGGGCCGTTTCCAGCCGAACAGGTTGGCAATAATAGCCTTCTCCCAAGGCTCAAGAATAAACGGGGTCTTGGCCAGCGAACCCTTGACGTGGGTTAGGGCTTTGGGAAAGAAGTCCAAAGCGTCCTGTGCGGCCTTCTCATCAAACCAACAGTCCCCGGCAGTGGCTACGGGGTCGTAACCAGGTATTAACTGGATTATCTCATCCAATATTAAGGCGTTGCTCGGTGTCGTTACCCTTTTGTTGGTCAACTGTCTTTACTCCAGCACGGTCTGACGGGGACAGACCTAGCTTTGCGGCCGTCTTCAGCATCGATGCATAGGCCGTCTCAGAAGTGATGTTCATCCGCCGGTACTCCTGGCTGGCTGTATCATGATCTGATCTCGCAATACGCTTTTCAGCCAGTACCCACTTGCCCCACTGTTGGCAATAACCAACAACTACCGCCCTATCGCTCAGGCTAAGGACTTTCATGGCCTGTAGTTGCGGGATAACCCTAAACCACTCTGCCCTGGCCTCACCCTTCAGCCATGTTGGGCAATCAGGGATACCAGGGATAGCTTCAGGCTCATCTTTGCGACCATTAATCAGCCGACTCCCATTAGCCTTAAGTATGGCAGAGGGTGTTTTTGTCGGACCGGGCATTTACGAAACCTTCTAACCCTTAAAAAAACGCGTGTCTTGGCCATCTCGAGCAGCAGTTTATATGCACCAGGTATTTCACCCCCCTACCCCTATAGATTACCTAGACTACCGCTACGCCATAAGCCTGAGTTGTCCAACCCTCCTGGCGCCCTTGCTCATATTGCAGAACCGGTGTGCTAGTTGGGTGTTCGGCTTGCTGTGCTTGCCGCCTTGTGATAACGGAACGATGTGGTCAATGGTCGCGCTTCGTGGGTCGAACCGATGCAATCCCATCTTAACCGTCTTGCCGCATAGCTGACATCTTCCGCCGTCTCGTTTATACAGATACCCAATACCCACGTCCTCAACATAAGCTGAGTTGATTCTTGCCCGCTTCTTTCGTGAATCGGCAGATGATCTACAAGCAGTGGTGCAAAAGCGCTGCCGCTCATAGGTGGCTGTGTACTCGGTACAGCACCAATCGCACTCTTTTGCCGTCTTGTTGTGATCTAAAGCACACGATAATGAATAGTAGAGCCTTTTCGTTGCGGATCGGAAGATGTCGCCGCAGTGGTGGCACTTAACATCTTTAACATAAGAGCGAGCGGGCCTCGTTTTACCGCAGCACTTCTTGCTGCAATACTTCCGCTTATGGCCTGTTATAGGCTTCCCGCAAACCTTACAGTCGCCCCATGCTTGTTCCGCAGTCCTGGCTCGACCAGCCGCTTGGCGATACGTGTCACAGCAAACCTGATTGCAATACTTCTTTTGTCTGCCGTTAGGTCTTGCCTGTGTGAGGGCCTTGCCGCACTGCCTGCATAAATTCATTAACATTCCCTTAAATGTACCTTGGCGAGTAAAGCAGGAACACGGCCAAGGGAACCGTGGTTCGGGAGCTACCCTATCCTGCTTTATTATTATTCCGCTGTGCCGTCTCGCTGCTGTGGCAGGGCTTGCACAACGCTTCTAGATTGCCTAGGTCATAGGCCAGGTCTGGCCTGTCGCTGCGGTCTTCGATGTGGTGTACTTCCGTGGCTGTGGTGATTCGTCCCTCAGCATTGCATCGCTCACACAGAGGATGGTCTGCTAAGTAGACTAGCCTCAGTGACCGCCATCGTCGCCCCGCTGTGAATGTTCCTGGCCGACTGCGTGCCTTGCTTACTTGTCGCCTGTGGTTAGCACAGTAACCTTTGTCGACTAATGCGGGGCATCCAGGGTGGATGCATGGTCTTAGGGGCTTACGGGGCATTATGGAACAAAGCGGCGGGGGTCAAAGCTGTCCATTCCCCGCGTCCCATCCTTACGGGGCCAAATCATAACCAAAAGGAAAGCTAATATTAAAGGGATTGCTACGGCTAACGAAACCATAAGTAACCCGGTCGCATAGTATTTCGCTATTAATAACGCGAATTCCATATTGGGCTTCCTTGCATTTAGAACGTCGCTACTATCTACCCATAATAAAAGCCAGCCCGGAACCGGGCACGCGAATCCAGCTAGGTTTGATTTTTCTGGCGTGTGCCCGGCGGGCTAGGTTTGGGGGATGTCCAACTCAGAATTGGTTGTGTTAGTTAAACATCGTCGCGTATTCTTGGGCTTCGCATTCATCTTCGAGCCGTTGGCAGCTTTCACATAGAAAAGCTTCTACCCACAACGCCAGCCCACACATCTCGCAAACACAAGATGGCTGTGGGGGCCAATCAGTAACAGAACCCGCAGGCGCACCGCCCCATGTCGTCTCCAAATCGGCCTGGCCTTGAACACCTTGGACAGACTTGGTTTTCAATGGCGAACCATCGGTCGTGATAGTCAAACTGGGGTTGCTCATGGTGTGCGTATTCGCGGCGTGTGTCTTCGTACTGGCCGATAGCCTGTGCTATTTGCGGCTCAGGGGGTATTTCTGATTCGGGCACATGAAGCACCTCGGCGAGAATACGGCGGGCTTCGCGGTGCGCCCTTGCGTGGCGGCTTGAGTCCGGCCCATCCTGCATAACCGATGCGATTCTACTGGCGTGATCTGCCCTGAACTGCCCGGGCAGGCCGTACCTACCGCAGACCGCCAAGGCGAGGCGATAGTTACTTTCCACCCCTACCACCCTCCGTATACTTACTTCTTGGCGAATCTTCAGCTTTTAGGGACATCAAACTTTGAATTTCTAAATATTTTTTTTGTAGTTGCTGCTTCCACCGCGTGATTGTCTTTCGACTTACCCCTACCACCTGCGCAGCTTCAGCTTGCGTGTAACCTATTGAGACGAGGAAAAACGCCGCTTCCATCTTTGTAGAATCGCCGCCGTTGAGCATCTGCTGCTCTACCTCATCCCAATACGCGCACCAGCAGTCATAACACACATTCTGGGGTGCGTGTCCTACAGGGCCGGTGTAGCGGGGGTCTTGTACTATCGTGCCGTCAACCCGAAGGGGACCGTTACAGTTTTGGCATGTATCAGCCATCCACAACCGCCAGGAATTCATCCCACTCTACAGACTCGTATATTTCGCTTGTATGCCAATCGCCGGCCGACTTTCCGTCGTGGTCACAAAAGCGGTACGTGGCAGGCTCTAGCGGTAGCAATCTCACGCGCGCAGAATTTTCACTAACTGAATATGATTGAATCCACGCCCCATCGAACGGACCGCCAACTATCAGCTTCCCTACTATATCTCGGTACCGTGATGCGGGTTGGCTTGGAGCAGGAAGTGGTAGTGCAAGGGTGTCGCCAAAGTGTGACTTGCCGCCTTGGTTGACGTACACGCCATATCCGGGAACCATTGTTATATCAGCGACGTCTACTGACGTTATCTCGCCGTCTAGAATTATGTGTATCAGATCAGCCATCCTTGGCCTCTTTTTAAAGTCTGTGCTTAATTCTAAACAACTTGTCAGACGCCCGTGAAGCAATCATGGAAGCCAACTCCACTTTGCCGATAGCATCTTCGGGATCTTGTGGTGCCGGGACTGCTTCCGGGAGGTCGGTGGACATTAAGCCTAAGGCAATTTGGTCTGCTTCGGCTTCGATACTGTACAAAAGGTCAATCAGATTACCGAGTAATGGCCTCAATATCGTTTCGACTGTAGCCTCTGTAGCTGTTTGTGAGTTTCCCATTTCAGTTTCCTTCCAGTGGTTCTGTTTTCATGTGTGATAGTTCGTTTTCAGAAAGCGCAAAGCGTATTTGGGTCGATTCATCTACGCGAACCAGTTTGATTGAATCGCCGGGATTCTTAAGGCCCAATACTTCGCGGATATAAGCCTTGTCCTGCTCGTCTACAGGGATGATTTTTAAGTACTTGTCTTCTACTTCGAGGCCCATGTCTCACCATTTAGCAGGGCGCTCATTTAGTTTCTCCTCAACCGATAGACGGGCACGGGGTGCATCCTGCCTATCGCGTTTTCTCGTATAGCATGGCCGCAAATGCACCTGCCATCGGCCATCATCTGCTTGAGTTTTTTAGCCAGCGTCCGCTTTGGCACCCCCAGTTTCTCTGATAGCTCTTTTGCGGTGTGTCCGGCGTCATTAGTAAGGCCTATGGCCGCCGACCATTCATCTCCCGGAGCTTCCAGCTTTTGGGTATGACTAAGAAGCTCTTTCAAGTTGAAATCGAGCTTCAATACTTCGATGTCTGCGCTTTTTGTGATTCCAGTACGCATATATGTTTTCTCCAGTCGGCGTGTCCGTCGGGGTATACGTCAAAACTAAGCATCCCGAAGTGGACCTCGCCCTCGCATTGTTCGGCCCCATACTCCGACCCCAACCCTTCAAGGGCGGGCATAGTAATACAGCGGACTTCTTTGGCCCCCTCCAATACACCAACATCAATGCAGTAGTGAACATGACCGCGGAGTAGAAAATCTGCCCTGGGAGCCCGGTCGGCAACTGCCCACAGCGTATTCCATAGCTTGGCCCTGAGAAGTGCCGTTGCTCTACCGTGTGGGATACTGGAGCCACCTATCTTGTGCTTGATGTCGAATATCACGCCGTTGACTTCCGGCCATCCATGTGAGCCGATCCTGGCTTTCATTTTCTCCGCAATTTGGTATTCTGCATTTCTAACATGGCTTCGTGTGCCGTAGACCATTTCGATACTTACGGCCTTGGCTTCCTCTAAGCATTTGACCGCCATTTCAATCTGGTCTTCTTCTTTTGGCCGTATCACATCGCGGCCGTCGGCCCGCTCAGACTTGCCGTCTACACAATCTCCAAGCACAAGCAGCAGGTCGATCGGCCCTAGCCCTGTAATCGTGCGGACGTACCAATTCCACTGCTCTGCCTGGATGGTTGCGTACTTTTTATCCCATTCGTTTTCCGGGTTGAGTTGCCACTGAGGGGGAGTCAGTCCTACCCTGTGACCACAATGCAGGTCTGATATTGCTACTACTCGCTTGTACTTTCTTTTACCCATCTCTTACTCCTTAGCCCTCTTGTTCCATGCGGCGATTGCGGCCTTCTCGGTTGGATACCAAGGCGTCTCGGGGTGTACTACGCAGCCGAGGTTGTGGCACTCAACCAGCCAAGCAGTCCGCCAAGCTTGTTCTTTGTGGATCTCCGCCTCTCCCCCGCAGAATGGGCATGGTTTTAGCTTCATGGGGCTTCCTTTGATGGCTGATATTCGCCACAGGTCGGGCATTTGCAGGACTCGCTAGCTAGCACCGCCGCATCACCCCTAATGAT
>SDBT01004115.1_pt1 | contig 24789 bp, 34 predicted proteins | sample 2277101 | NCBI WGS metagenome assembly SDBT01 (sample SAMN10404973, study PRJNA504765) | marine sediment metagenome | isolation source: marine sediment core GS10_PC15, 103 cmbsf | place: Arctic Ocean: Southern Knipovich Ridge | collected 2010 | reverse complement strand
ATAATGATCACATCCGGTTTAACCCTGTTTTTCCTTCGCTGGATTCCTGAACAGAAGGGGGAAGAACAATGAAGCGCAAGATCCTGATCGGCATCCTAGCCTTGATCATAATTACGACAATTGTATTAACGGAGGGCACGAACACCCCAGGAAGACCAGAAGACACCCCAGGAAGACCAGAAGACACCCCAGGAAGACCAGAAGACACCCCAGGAAGACCAGAAGACACCCCAGGAAGACCAGAAGACACCCCAGGAAGACCAGAAGACACCCCAGGCAAACGACCACAAGGAGAGGGGCCGACAGGATCGCCTAGTAGATTGGGCATGGTTCAAGGCCAGCCAACCCCCGCATCGACAATGCCTGTATATCTTCCCGATCCATCGGAGTGGATCCCCGATGGATATGGATCTAGTGAAGCATGGTATCAGAATAGAGTTGGCAAAGAAAATATGCAAGGATTCTATTCAAATTATACGAACCTGTTTTACTGGTTTGGAGATATGGGAACTAATAGAGCAACCCACGGACCTATTCTACATCATATACTCGGATTGGCTGTTTCGCCTGACGGTGTAAATTGGCATATTGATCGACATTGGGGATTAGATAACGGCTTAATTGATTTCAGTATAAGTCAAGATGGTTTAGCGTTAGCGGGTCCAGGTGTTTTTGATGTCGTTCTTGAAGCCAATGGAAGATATTTTTGGATCGTTGCATTTGATTTTCTACATGCTTCGCCGTATGAAATAAATGCAAGAAAAGGGGAACTTCACAAGGATGGATCAATAACCTGGGTTCATGCCATTGTTGAAATAACGGATGGGGACGAAGGGTCAACTGCAAAGGCTACGTGGCCTCTCAATGCAGAAGTTGATACGAATGGACGATTATTTGTTTCTTATAACTCAATAAATGTCCAGAACGACTATCAGGGATGGGTGAGATGGAGTAATTCAACCGATGGGGGATTCTCTAATTCGCTTTATGCGCATTGGGATTCTTTGTTAGGTTATAGTAAACCGGATGATTTTCAGATATATCTTTGGATTAATCGTTTGGAGAATGGAAGGATGGCCTGGACGGGGGTTTGGGTTGATTTCAATATTCCCCATAGAGAGAGAAGCGCGACATTTTATTTCAATAATCAAACATGGTTTAATAATGATCATGAGCTTTTCCACACTTCGGCGGGAGCCGCGGAAACGAACATGGAACGTGAAGTTGATATTGTCTCTTATGGGGATAATCTTGTCGCGGTTGTTACAGTCTCAAATGTAACCTTTCTTGAAATGTATTCAATGAATGCCACATATAATCACGATTGGGGAAACCAGACTATATTAAACACGTATCCAGCTGGTAGCGGTACTTTTGTTCCGCATTTAACAGCCACATGGGAAGGAAACATTGTTCTTGTGGTCTATAAACACGGGGATGATCTGGTTAATTACACTTATAGATTTGCAAATTATACCTGGAATCCGAATTTTCAAACTTTGTTAAATGGGTCTTGGGGGGCGTCGTATGATTGGCAAAGATTTTCTTTTATGGAAACAACGGGGAACTTTATTCCGTTTTGGTTCGAAGATAAGAATCTCTCTTATGCTGAATTGGCCTTTCACTATTTCACCTGGAACGGAACGGAATTACCGATAGTTGCGAATTTCATTAATACCACTTTATCTTCATTTGGGGGAATAATTGGAACTTCAATTGAAAACGGGACAATAACAGATGATTGGCTGTTTGAAGGGGAAGTTTATGAACTAGAAGCATTTATGGAAGGGGGAACCGGATTTTCAGTTAATACGGGAGATTCCCGGCATGATATCCGTTTCAATTGGGATAATTCATCTGAGCAAATGTGGATTTCAGTTGATCCACCTGATCAATTCACAGTCGGTTTGATCCATTCAGAGTTTGAAAGAACTGGAAATATCACAAGGATGTTTTGGAGGTTTATTTTAGATAGATCCATAATAGATTCTCAAAATAATTCTTGGTCCTATTCGCTTATTTGGAATGGATTGCCCATGACATCATTAGCGGGATTTAATACATCGATCTATAATCTGGGGGGATTGACGGATTACACTTTCACAGGGGATGGGGGAAGAATAACGGGTGGGCATCCCTTTGAATTGTATGCAACCGATGGAACAGCGGGTTCAAGTGCCAGGGCTGAACAAATTTATCGCAAACTTCAGCATATTCACTTCCTGATTGAAATTGATATGGATCAGGAATGGAACGAGGGAAATGGGGAATTTGATATTACCCCGGCTGTGGGATGGATCGATATCGGAATCGATTATCGTCTTAATGGAACCTGGGTTCTGGGTTCTTATGTCCGGCTTTACATAATTGATGCAGATGTTGGGCATCATAATGCCGGGAATGATCATAACTGGATGGAATGGGCCGTTGATTGGTATAATTACGATCCAGGAACGGGGCTTCTTCAGAATATAAGATCGGGATCAATCTTCACAAACAATTGGGGATATGATAACGAAAATCTTGATCCGGATTTCCATAATAGAACTTCAGCCCAGATTTGGGTTGATCTTTGGTTTGATCGAACCAATTCTTCAACAACAATCGCGGGCCAAGTGAACGCGATGTTTCATGGAATGCGGGAACATGGATCTTCTTGGTGGTTCGGATATGGGAATTTCCAGCCGATGATTTCAGAATATGGGAATGCGATGTTCCTGGATGATCTTTATGATGAAGGGGGCAATGTAACCGATTCTTTGAAGTTTGATTTGATGCGGGTTTTCGTTGAAGTCGGGAAGGTGGATATCGAAGCGGGGAATAACGAAACCTGGACCATTCGCGGGATTGAGAACTTTAACCGGAAGCAAGCGGATGATCGGATGCAAGGAATTGAACAGCCAGCCTTTGAGGAAACCCTTGTTCTGAATATGCCAATGTTTCAATCACTGAATCCGTTGATCAGGGCAATCGATGGATTATCAAGATCGATTTGGATGGGGGCATTGGGCTTCATTAAGATCCTTTGGGGGGCAATGGATACAATCTTTGAATGGGCCGGATTTGGAGCAGGATTCTTCTCTATCTTATCTCAGTTCGTAATTGAGACAATCCCCGATCTGATCATTGTAATTATGAATAATCTAACAGTTCTCGTTATTTCATTCGTTGATATCATCGAATCCATTTTCAATTTGCTTGTGGTCGTTGTTCCAACGTATGTAATCGCCCTGGGTTGGCTGGCTGAATCCCTGATCGATTACTGGCGAGCCTTCAGCGATATCTTTGCCGGGGGAATAGTCGATTTCAGCATAATTGAAGACTTGGCCTTGGGAACATGGATATCGGCTGGGATTACAATGCTTCCCTTTTATGAAATCTGGACAATCATCTGGAGCAAAGACGTATCAGGAAAATTGAAGGAACGATCCGAATTCTATTCAGCGTTATTCGGTGGTCTTCTTGGCTTCTTCAGGAGTATGGTTTCAATGGTGGGCGAGTTAGTCCAGGCCATTCGCTCCTTCCTTCCGATATAGGTGGTCAAAATGAAGAAGATCCTGGCCTTCCCCTTGGCGATATTCCTAATGAGTCTTATAATTTCATCAATGCCCCAAGTTCAAGGAGCAGAAGGAGACTTTATCGACTCATGGGATACATCCGTGGAGAGCAATGATCCCTATGGAATAACAACGGATGGAAATTTTATCTGGATAGTGGATACATCCGATGATGAGGTCTACAAATATACAATGGCGGGGGTCTATACAACGGACCACTTCGATACCTCAGCCCACGGCGGTGTGCCATTTGCCATAACCATTCACGGATCAAATATTTGGATTGGCGATGTAGTGACTGATATAATTTATAAATATGATTTGGCTGGGAATTATATTTCGGAATTTTATTTAGGGGCGAATTATGCTTTTTACTGTATAACAACCGATGGTAATTTCATATGGATGGTTGATTATGCGTCGTATGATGAAGTCTATAAATATACAATGGCGGGGGTCTATACAAATGAACATTGGGATACATCGGGTGAAATGAACACCCCATTGGGCATAACTACTGATGGAAATTTTATCTGGATATATGGTTTTACAAATGAAGAAGTCTATAAATATTTCATGAATGGAACCTATACAACTGAACATTGGGATACATCGGCAAAGCCTGGATTTTATTCAATGGCTACTGATGGAGATTTTTTCTGGTTTGTAGAATTCAATAATGATGAGGTTTACAAATTTGAGGGGCCACCATCGATTATTCTTCCTCCTTCTGATCCGGATTTACTATTTGGCGCGGGTTTTAATGCTTCATCCCCATTTGTTGAATTGCATTGGAATCATTCTTTAATTGATGTTCAGTTTTTCGAGATCCATAATTCATCTGATGGTTTATCGTGGGCATATCTGGGGCAATCGAACACAGCCAATTATACGGATACCCAAGTTAATAATGGAACTGAAAGATTTTACAGAGTCCGGGCCGTTAATCAAACAGGTGGGACTTGGTATAATAGTTCATGGTCGGCTGTGAATTTTGAAACGGTTTATTTTATTCCAGATACTGGAAATCTTTTGAATGGATCCTGGGTTGATTATAATTTGACTGAGATCGGGGTAACGCGGGGAACCCTTGATTCCGGAAATCTGGCTTCAACGTATTTCATTGATGGAGATATGTTCAATGTCTCAGAAGTTGCAATGACTCCCGGAATGGGGATTTCAGCCAATATAACCGGGATTGATGAGAATGCAATCAGTCTTTGGATCACGATTTACGCATTATATGACGGGAATCTGAATCATGATTTTGATATTGAAGTTTGGGATTTCACGAATTCCGTTTGGGTTGAAGATTCACATATCGAAGATGGAGTTGTGCTGGGATGGGTTAATTCTACAATATATGATTTGAGGATCCCCGTTGATTTCTTGAATGCCGGGGAAGTACGGATTCGGCTTGATCATGAATCGCCGGGGAATATCAATCATGATCTGTTTATCGATTATTTCAGGGTTCAAGCCTTTGTTCCCACGGGTTTAGCGGTTGCCGGGGTTGGGGTTGGGGCAAATTGGGGCTTGCTTTGGTTCTTCCTTATTCTTATATGTGTTCCAATTCTATTGGTTTTATTGAAGGGGTCCAGGCGATGAATAAATTTATTCAAGTCTTCATGGTTGTCTTCAGCGTCGGTTTCCTGGTCTTAATATTGAACATATTTTATCAGTTCAACCTTCCCCTGGTTGGAGATTGGGAAACAATTACAAACAATTTCGTGGGATCCTTCTCTTATCTTATCCTGATCTTCCTGGGGTTTTATACGCTGTTACAACGGGGTAAATGAATTGAAAAAGTTTCTTTCATCCGTCTTGATTTGCACGATGATCGGGGCCGGATTCGCTGGCCTCATAGGTCTATGGAACAACCAGGGAATAATAATTGATGAATTCGTGAATGCAACGACAACGATAACGGATATTCAAACCGGGATTATTGCGTTATGGGTTTTCGCCGGGGCGATCCTGGGGGTCCGTAAAAGATGAAAAGACATAGATTCCAAGAAGATATCAGGAAAACAAGGAAGGAAAAGCATCTTGCGCGGGCTTTGAAGGAAAATGAACAGATGCTTGCAGAAGGCGAAAGCATTAAGATTCATCATTGGGAAGCGGCTGATAAGCCAAACGGTTGGATGGTTGTTCGTTTGAAGTTCACGAACCCCATTATCCCCCAAAGTTATGAACGGGAACTTCGAAGCATTTTGGAGAAGGTATTTGATGGACATCTTTAAGAAGAAAACAAAGGAAACGGTGTTGAACCCTGAAACGATTCAGAAGAAAGAACGGATCAGCTATCTGCGAAGATCAGGCCTGAAAATCGGTTGCGGGCTTTGTATAGCATTCAACGGAATTATGATGTTTATGCTTATGATCCGGGCAAGCCCCATATCATTTCTATTCCTGATCAACCTTTTCTTTTTGGCGCAAACCTGGAAGAAGGGATTTGCCCCGGATGCTTGAAACCCTGTTCAGGGCATTCGTAATTCTTCAGCCCTTCCTTTGGATCTGGATCCTGGAAGATGATCGATTCGAATTCCTGAATCATAAGGATTTTTGGGCATTCTTCAATTATTGTTTTATAGTCTTCATTGCGTTCATTGGGATCAACAATGTGAGCATCGGATTTTATTCACCTGAACTTTTACTTGTTTATTCCTTCCTGGTTTGGTGGGGGATCCTGGTCTTGATGAAGAATTTTAACTGGCATTTTCGGGAAGCCCTTGCAACAAGCTTCCTTCTAGTTTATCTCAATTCATGGTATTGGGAATCTTTTCTTCACCTCTGGGCAATCCAGAAGAATGGGATCAACATGAATCAGATATTCCAGCTTCTTCACCTGATCCCTGGCGTTTACTTCTTGATCAGATATGAATTCGATAAGGATCGCGTTATTAATGAACTGATGAAGGGCTTCATGGTTTCAACGATCATCGGATATATGCGGATTTATCGGGTTTGGAAATACTTGCCGATTGTTAATACAGATGCAACAGGTTACTTCTTCAATCATGGCCTGATGATCGTGAACCGGATCCTTTGCTTTGTCTTCCTGTTCAATGCGATTATCAAGTGGGGAATGTCCAAAAAGAAGGGACAAAGTTAAATATTGTTCCCCCTATTCTGATCTGGTTGCCTTGGGATATTCCAGCACAGTGTTAAGCCCCATTAACCAGGAGATTTTGAAGGATCTAGTAGGCGAAAAGAACATCCGGTTCAATTGGGCATATCGAGACTTCGGATCCCTTTACCGGATGGGCTTCAAATGGTGTTCAACTTGCATCGTTATGATTTACACAAAGGATTATCGATGCCCCCTTTGCAATAAATCATTGCGGGATAAACCAAGGAACAGGAGTCGATCAAAATAATTTTCTCAATTGGGGATCATATCGAAATGATCAAAGCTGGAACAAAGACGCAAACCAGAAGGAGATCAGCGATCTATCTTCTGGGAAGAACGTATTCAATTCAACCAGGAAGAAGGAAGCTTGGGATCTCTGAAGGAAGGCTGAGAATAACTAGAAAACGAAGGGAACTTTCACCGGGGAATATCAGCAAAGAAGATGCCTGGGATGAAGGGGGCTATAATCCCAATTTCTTTGAAAAGCTTTATAGAGAAATTTATCCGCGCTGGGAATCCAGGTTTGCTTATACTTTTGAATTTGTTCCATCCGCAAGCTATGACCAGGGAAGTTTATTGAAATGACAGTTTATGAATCGAATATGTACCCTGAAACAAAGACCTGGAACCCGTTTGTCGGATGCCGTTTCGATTGCGTTTATTGTGATCCATCCTTCAAGCGATTATTAAGAAGGGTTGCCGAAAGAATCAATTGCCCTTTTTGTGGGGATTACAGCCCCCATTATCATGAAGAACGGCTTCGAAGGATCCCCAGCACGCCCAATGTTTTCGTTGCGGGAACCGGGGATATCTCCTTTTGTGTTGATAGTTTCGTGAAGCGGATCTTCAAGGCAATCGAGGACCATAAACCAAGGAAGCCCAAGACATATTTCTTCCAAACCAAGAATCCGGCTTGGTTCCAGAAGCATCTTGATTGGTTCCAGGCCAACCAGGACAATGTTGTTCTGATCACAACCCTGGAATCAAATAAAATCCCAATGAAGATATCAAAAGCCCCAGCCCCGGCAATCAGGTTTAGCGATTTTTGGAATCTGGATTATCCCCGAAAGGTTGTAACGATTGAACCCGTTATTGATTTTGATATCAATGAATTCAGTTATTGGATGTCCTTGCTTCAAGATCAGGGGAATCTTGAATATGTTTGGTTCGGATTCGATTCAAAGAATTGCGGATTACCTGAACCATCAACCAGAAAAGCGCAAGCCTTTGTTGATGGGCTTAAAGCATTGGGGATCGAGGTTCGGGGGAAAAGTGTTCGGGATGTGATTGTCTAATGAAGGGTTCAATCACAATCAAGCGAACCAAATTGATGAATGCGATCCGAGATAACAGAGCAATTTTTCTTAGCAATGTGAATAAGGAATTAAAGCGGTTCGCTTGGGGAAGACAAACAGCATTCCAGGAGATTCTTGAAGGAAGGAAAAGTCAATTTGATTGGGATAGTTTCATGCAAAATCTTTCAAGTATTCCAGGGGCAAGTTCCCGATATTGGGTAAGAGATGGTTTGAATTTCATTCTTGGAATAGAGGGGATCTGATGAAGAAGGTGGGGCATTTCTGGAATATATGCGGGATCGGGGGCTTGCTTGCGCGATACCTGGATGATTATTATCCAGGCCAATATGAATCCGTTGCTATTGATCGCGGTCATGCCGATGTTTACAGCCAGAATAATGAAAAGTCCCTGGTTTGGCATAACAGGGCAATGATTTGGCTGGCGCGATGCTTTTGGTATGCGCGGAAGCTGGATATTATTCATGTTCATGTGGGGGTTCAATGGCTTCCCTATTATCGAAGGTTTTATCCTGGCAAGAAGTTGATCATCCATCTTCACGGGTCCAAGATCCGGGGGTTATGGGATGAAAACCCGAATGTGAATTATGCGGATGCTTGCATTGTTTCAACCCCGGATCTTCTTGAAGGATCCCCGGCTGGAACCGTGTATCTTCCGAATCCCGTTGATGAAGAATTGATTATGAAGATCCTGGATTTGGTTGAAGGGAAGGATCGCTTGTGGGGGAGTGCTTTTCATGTTGAACGATATGCCCCGGATGTCGCGAAGGAATATGCTGAAGCCAATGGATTGGATCTTACGATCTTCAATCGAGATGAAACCCCGTTGCCCCATCCTGAATTCTTGGAGCTTATGGCGAATCATGAATTTTACATCAATGTTGAACGGTCCAGGTTCCTTCAAACCCTGGCTTCGCATGAATATTATGTGGATGTGAAGCGGGACTTCCCCGGATACAAGTTTGAAAACAAGGTTCTGGAAGCATTCAGTTTAACGGGGCTTGAAGCCCTGGCCTTGGGATGCAAAGTCATTGATTGGAAGGGGGATATCCATGAAGGGCTTCCCCAAGAACATTCCGGGAAGATGATCGCCTGGAAGCTTCACACAATTTATGAGATGATGAACAATGGTTGAACAGTGTAAAAGATGTATCATGAACACCGGGATCCCTGGCGTTGTCCTGGATGAAAACGGGGAATGCAATTATTGTAAGATTCATGATCAGTGGGATCGTGAATATTCCCTTGCGGATGCTCATGAAAGATTATTCCTTTTACTTTCAGATATCAAAGCTGAAGGCCGGGGCAAGCTTTACGATTGCATTGTCGGGATAAGCGGGGGGGCTGATTCAAGTTATCTTCTGGATTTTCTTGTTGAATTCGACATGAACCCCCTTGCCGTTCACTTCGATAATAATTGGAACACCCAGAAGGCCAATGAGAATATGCGGAAGATCACCCAAGGTCTTGGGGTGGATCTCTATAAGATCGGGGTTCCCAAAGCGGAATATGATGATCTTTGCAAAGCCTTCCTTCTTGCGGGAACCCCCGATGCGGATGTTCCCAATGATATCGCGCTCACAACGGCTCTTTATCAGGCGTGTGAACGGTTTGATTGCAAGTATATCATGAATGCTCACAGTTTCAGGACTGAAGGAACAGCCCCCTTGGGCTTCACTTACATGGATGGGGGATATATCCAGGATGTTCATTCCAGATTTGGAAGCATCCCCTTCCGAAGATATCCAAACCTTGATTATGAATCCTTCAAACATTATATCCGGTTGGGCATTGAAAGGATCCGGCCTTTATGGTATTTGAATTATAACAAGGGGAAGGCAATCAAAGACCTGGAAAAGAAGTTTGGTTGGCAATGGTATGGATCTCACCATCATGAAAACGATTATACGATTTTCGTTTCCGCTTATCTTTGGCCTTTGAAGTTCGGGATGGATGCGCGGATCATTGAATATTCAGCCCTGATAAGATCCGGATGGGTTTCAAGGAATTGGGCTTTGAAGGGGATACGGGAATCCCAGAAGTTCAACCCCCTTCGTCTCTATGAGATCCGAAGAAGGCTTGGGTTATCCAAGGAAGAATTTGAAAGGATCCTTAAAGCCCCCGTGAAGTCTTATCGGGATTATGGAAATTATCAGGCCAGATTCAAGGAAGATGCGGATTGGTTTAAGCGCGCCTGGGAAGATGGATTGATCCCGGACACATTTTATAAAAAGTATATCTTGGGGGTCCAGGTATGAAGCGTGCTGATATTCTCCTGGTTTATCCCCCTTACCGAAAAATGGATTTTGTGTCTTCGATCCCTCATTTATCAGCTTATGCGAAGAAGAAGGGATTCAGTGTTGATTCCCTGGATGCCCCGGCCTTGGGGCTGGATGTTCATGATATCGTTGATTATGTAGGTTTTTCAAAGCCCCGATCAGTCGGGGTAAGCATTCCGTTCACACCTTTGGCAACCCAAGGAAAAGAACTTCTGAGAAAATTGGCCAAGTTTTATCCTGATTTGCCTTTAATCGTCGGGGGTGTTCATCCTACATTATGCCCTGAAGAATTCACGGATTATGCTTATGTTTGTTCGGGGGATGGGGAAACCGCTTTGGTGAATTTCTTGCATTGGGTCCGGGGAAATTACCCGAGGCCGAGAAGGATCCTGAAGATCCCCACGGATATTAAGACGATTGAACCCCCGGATTGGGAAGCGGTTGAATGGAGCAAATACAGTTTAAGATTGCCAACCGGGGAACGGGGATTTCCAGTTCAAGGAAGTCTTGGATGCCCCTTTAATTGTGTTTTTTGTTCTAGTAATCTTTTATTCGGGGGGAAGGTGAGATTCAAAACAATTGAACAAGTTGATAAAGAGATAAGAGAAGGCATAAAGCAATTCGGATTTAAGAATGTAGTTTTTCGAGATGAAAATATCACGTTGAATAAAGAACGGTTTATCGAATTATGCAGTTATTTGAAGGAAAATGAAATAACGTGGTGGGCGCAAACGCGCGCGCATCTCCTGGATGATCGCATTGCAGAGATCGCGAAAGATTCAGGATGCCGGGGAATTAGTATCGGGGTTGAAACGGGGGATCCCTATGTTATGGAGAAGATCCAGAAGGGGGAAACCTTGGAACAGATTGAAGAAGGATTCAGGATCTTGAAGAAGGCTGGCTTGCGTTCAGCCGCAAACTTCATGATAGGGCATCCCTGGGATACACCGGAAACCATTCAAAGAACCCTTGAATTTGCGGATAAAATTGATCCCGATTATTTTGGGATCCAGATTGCAACCCCATTTCCAGGAACCAAGTTCAGGGAAATCGTGATTGCCCAAGGATATGATCTGAAGGAGAATTGGGGGAATTATCGCACAAGTAAAAAAGATAATTATGTTCCCCCTGGCCTTGCGGGTTGGGATCTTGAAAGGATGCGCGCAAAGATTTATTTGGATTGGTTCATACTTAAACCATCCAGATTTTTGATTGTTTTATTTGATAAGGGAAGTTTACGCCATAAGATCAGATTTTTGAGAAGTCTAATTAAATTATGGAGAGTTTCAAAATGACAGTTGAAAAAGAGTTCTGGAATAAGAAATATGCGGATGGGGGTATTTCCGGCCTTGGAAGTATCGGGAGATATCGAAGCTGGAAATGGGTTAAAATCCATCAAGTGATTGGGGATTTCAAGTCGGTTATTGATGTCGGATGTGGGGATCTCAAATTCTGGGAACATCCGATTGCTAATAAAATGATGAAGGACCAGGAAGATTTCAAATATTTGGGAATCGACATTTCCGATTTCATCATTGAAAAGAACAAGACCTTTGCCCCGAAGTTTGAATTCCTGGTTGCCCCTTCAAACAGTGACCAGGGAAGACAAGCCGAAGTAGTCCTTTGCCTGGATCTTCTCTTTCACATCATGGATGATATCAACTTTGAAATGACGCTTGAACATCTTTGCAGTTCAGCCGAAGAATGGATCGTGATCTACACTTGGAAGCGGAACCCGTTTGAACATCAATATCGATTCACTGATGGAATATCCCAATACTTCCGCAAGCTTGGAGATTATCAATATGTTTTTGATGGGCATGGATTCAAGCTTCAAGAATTCTTCGAGGTTCCTTATGATAATTTTGGAAGACTCTATTTCTTTAAACGGGGATCGCGTCGATGCGATGGATGTGGAAGGTTCTATGATACAAACGATTGTCTTTTCTGTAATGTTCCCGGTTTGAAGTGCAAGAGTGAAAGGGAAGAAAAATGAATAAAACGCAAAGATTGATTGCAATACACGGAGCAGTATTCTTGTTTGTCTTTACTGTTTGGGCTTTTTGGGGATTATTGGTTTGATGCACGAAGAAGAATTGGAATATCGGGAGATCCGAAGATGCGGGGATTGTGGGCATTTTGATGGCCTCAATCAAGGATGCTGGGTAATCGCATCCGATGGAATTTTCCGATCTAGAACAGAAGATGATTATTGTGTATTCGGATGGAAGGATGAAAGAACATGATTATTCTTTGCGTGGATGGCCTGGATCCTGATCTTGTTCAGGAATACGGTTGGGGTAAAGTTTTCAAACATAATTATAGCTTGAAGATCCCCCAAGAATGTTATGTTCCCGATTCTGAAGTCGGTTCAACCCCCGACACAACCCGTGTTTGGGCTACAATCTTCACCGGGAAGATAATTGATTACGGAAAGATCAGGCGAAAAGGAATCAGAAGTATCTTGCACGATCTTCTAGTTAGATCAAATATCACCTGGACCCGAAGGAAATCAAGTTATACGATTGGACCTTGGAATAAACACTTGAATAATGTCTTTGATGATTTTCATTCTTTCATCTGGAATATTCCAACCATTTCGCCGGAATGGATCGCGACGTTCCCAAGTTATGAAGCATTTGTTGAATATTGCAAACGGGAATTATGGATGTGGATCCAAATGTCTCATGGGGGGCGATATACGCCTTTTCCGTTGAAAGCCTATTATGTTCGTTATGTCGATTACATCGGACATAATGCGAAGCGTAAAGAATTAAAGACGGCAATCGATCAAGTTTTCCTTCACGTTCATGATTTGAAGAAAAGAGAAGATGTGATTGTTCTTTCAGATCATGGGTGCATCGATGGCATACATACTGAGCTTGCGTATTTTGGATCAGATCATCCAATCCTTGCGGAATCAATTCATGAACTTCGGCATGAATTTGAAAGGATCTTCGATGCTGAAGGGATTGAACGAACATAAGGGTTTCATGCCCGCGATGTGGGGGGCATCGAAGGGTTGAAAGGAATTATTGGATCTGTGTGAAATGTGGATCAAGGATACATATTTTTGAACCTGAATAGGGCATCTTTGGTCTTTATATGTGATACAAACTGATGATGTCACGTTCAAAATGGTTGGCGAAAAGGAAGCAAAGAATGGCCTTCCCGGATGGCTGCGAGATCGCATTTGTTTGGAGAAGTGCAACCTTTTAGGAAGTGGATATTGCCAAGGGTTTAGATGTGATAATTTTTCATTCACATCCGAAGAAGCAACCCGAAGGGAATTTTCCAGGAGATTCTAAAATGGGAAAAGAAGTTCATGCCCCCCGGATTCTGAAGACCATCGAAGTTATTCAGGAATTGACTTTGCCTTGCCAGAATACGGAATCAGAAGATGAATTCCTTTGCGAAGAATGCCCTTATGATATTGCCCCGAAGTTCGATTGTGGGATGGCCTTACTTCAGGATAAAGCAAGAATCATGAAATTGGAGATGGGGATCATTGAGTAATCGTAAAGCGTTCACTCCCGATGAATTCCTTGATTGTGTGAAGCGATCCTTCACCCTTTCACCTTCGAAGCTTGCCAAATGTTTGGGGGTTGGGCGATCAAGCGTTTACAGATTTTTAACGGATTCAGATGAAGACGGGGAATTGGTGAACAAGGCCGTTCTTCAGGAAGCGAAGGATTATCTGGAATCTTTCAATGATGATACCATTGATCCTAAGATTATGTCCTTCGAGATTTTCAGGTCCATGCTTCCGATCAGGAAATGGGAAGATGCGATGAAGGCCAGAAGGGTGGGGGAACCCCGGCAAATTGCTTGGATGCGTTCAATGTGGCGAATCTGTAAACATCTGGGGGTTCTTCCTTCCAAGATAACCGTTGATCAATGCGCGAAGCTTTGCGTTGAACAGAGAACGAAATACTATAATGATGAACCCCAGCTTCCTGGCCTTTACTATTCTTCGATCCGGGATGGGATCCGGGGCTTCTTTATGTCGGTTCACAATATGTCTGGTCTTTACTTGAAGAACCTGGGCATTGGAACGGAAGCCCTGAAGGGATCCGGTAAATATTCCAGGCAATTGGTTTCAAAGGATGTTCGGCATCGGTTTGAACAGATCCTGGTTGCGAAGATGAAGGAAACCGGGGATATTCTTTATTTTGAAGCCCTGGGCAATTGCAAGTTCAATTTCTCAACGGCAACCAGGATATCCGCTTCACTGACCTTCAGTTTCAGGAACAGGCTTTTCGAGTTGAAGCCAAATAAATGGATGTTCGAAATCTTTGATAAGGGCAAAGCGGGGAAACCTAAACGGTGGGAAAAGATTCTGATGGGGGATCTTCTGGATCACTTTAAACGATACTGTTCTCAGAGATTCCAGATCCCCATTGAAGATCTGGAAACGGAACTTCCCCTGAAAACGGATCATCTGTTCCCCGGCTTTATTGATGCGGATGGCAAACCGGATACTGAGAAGATCCGGGATTATGTGAAGCCAGCCTTGATCGAAGCCGGGATCCCTTATGCTGACTTCCCCCCAACTCATATCTGGAGACATACATTTGCACAAGAAGCACTTCGATCTACGGATTACAATTATGAAATGGTTGCATCCTTGGGGGGGTGGGTGAATACCAGGATCCTGAAAGAGCATTATGGGGCAATCGGGGAAACGGCAAGGGAAAAGGGTCTTCTGAAAATGATGGGGGTCAAACTCCAGGATGAAACCTATGAATTGAAATGGTGATCTGATGAAGTCTTTTGATTGGTTCGGCTTGATGCTGATCAGCTTGGCGATTGTTTTAACATCCTGGATAATTGGAAGTTTTGTCGGGGAAGTTTTCGCGGTGATATCTGGCTTATTATTTTTTTCATGCTGGATTATAGCAGAATACAAGAATGCGCAAGGGGAAATTGAAAAGGAGTTGAACAAATGATAAAGTTTTCAGTGAAATGTTTTCATTCAAATGAAGAAGAGGATACAATGGAAGCTTTTGAAATGATCCCGCATCCAATTCTTGAATTTGGAGCAGTTGCGTTTCAATGCCCTGAATGTGGGCATGAAGTGATCTTGAAGATGGAGGTTGAAGCATGACCTTTGAAGTAAATTTTGGTAAACGTCTTGTTGAATTGGGGTTCGGGATCGTGATCTGTTTTATCCTTTTTGTTTGGTATCATTTCAATAAGGACTTGAAGGAGGTTTTCAAATGATCTTTGATGTTACGGATCCAATCGGGGCTATTCAAACCGTTTTTTCAATCTTGATCCTGGTTGAACTGATTCAGTTCTTGGATAAGGATGATATGGGCGCGCACATCCAGGAACGGGTTGCGTTTTATAGTGGGATCTTCGGCAAAGTCGGGGATGGCTTGGGGAAGATTGGGGCCGGGATGTTGAAGATCATTGGGTTGTTCTCAAAGAAGGAGAAGGACCAGGAAGCGGAGGTGAGGGAGAAGCCAGGAGAAGTTTATCAAATGGAAGATCCTGAAGAAGAAGATCCCTTTGAAGGTGAAGGGGGAATTGAAGGATGAATCTGATCGTTGAAGCTTTGCTTGAAGATGCGGGGCCTATACTTCTTGGGGTCTTGATTAGTTTTGAAATGGGGATCTTCTTTGGGGGTTCTGTAGCAATTACTCTTTTGATGATGTTGGTTTTTGTCTACTTATCGAGGATGATCAGCATTGATTGAAACCTTTTTTCTGGCCTGGAAGCTTGCGAATGAACCAAGTTCCTTCACGGTTGAAGAATTGGCGCGCTTAAAGATGCTTCTGAAGGATGGGGGATATTGATGAATCGTTATCGGGTTCTCAGGGATGGGATCGCGCTTGGTGGGTTCCTGATGATTGGTTATTATTTATTCGTTATCTTGGATGCTTTGTTCAGTTCCTTGATGTAGAATAGATCCTGATATTCAATTTCCCCGGCTTTATATTTTTTATAAAGTTCTGGATGCTTGTGTTTAATGTGTTGAACGAACATCCCTTTGAAGGATCCCAAACGGGTTGAAGCGCGGGCAATGGGTTTATGGCATTTGGAACAGAAGCGGGATCTTGGTTCGAAGTCGATGAAGCCCTTCTTGCGTTTCCATTTTGTTGGAAGATGCCCTATTTCCTTTTGAAACTTGGTTGCTTTGATGCAGTTCAAAAGTTCTTTACAGTAATTTTCGCAGATTTTCATGGGTTCGATTGGGGGGATTCGTCTTATTGTGCATGACAAGGGTTTGTAATAGGGATTCAAGATAATCACAAAAAAAGGGGGGAAGTTTTATGATGGTTGGGTTGTTTCGTTTTCAGCTTTTCTTTGCTGGGCGCGATGGGTGAGAAAGCCAGCCAACAAGACGATCAAGCCAACCAGGGCAAGAAGCCCTTGTTCAAAGGAGAGTGAGGCCATTTATGGAGCCTCCAAATGTTCCATGTAGTTCACCTGGAATTGATCGAAGTTGATTTCATTCAGGCGTGCAATGAAGTCTTCTTTGGTTCCTTTCAGTGTGTAAATGCGATGTTTTCCCCCTTTGCCGTTGTTTTCTGTGAAGGTGAGAAGTTTTGATTCAACCAAGGCGTTCAAGTAGTTGATCACGGATGCCCTGGATGGGTGGGTTCCTGGCATAAGTTTTTTTAGTTCATCATGAACGGTTTTTGAAATTACGGATGCCCCGGTGAGGAGGACCCACCAAATTTCAATCATGTATGCAGAGGGTGTTTTTACGATGCTCAGTGGTTTGTATTTCTTTTTTCCCATTTTAACCATGATTTAGTTTGAATTTATGAATATAAGTTCACACGGTATTCATTTAAGGAATCAAGTTTAGGATGAATTATGCGGGTTGCCGTTGTCATTCCTTCCTTGGAACGAGATGAAGCTTATCTTCGGGTTTGTAAAGAAGCGGTTATGTCTTTGGATCCGAAGGCTGATGAAGTAATTACTTTAAGGAATGATGGGAAAGATGGCCTGGGATATGTTCGTTCATTTTTATTCAATCATGCTTTTGGGATTGGATGCGATGTTGCCCTTCAAGTTAGTTCAGATTTTTTGGTTCATCCAGGTATCTTGAATTATGTTTCCCCGGATGCGGTTACTACTTTCACGTTTTTCGCAAGGAAGATATCGATGCCGATCTTGATGTTGAAGTTCCTGGTTTCCCCAAATGTTTGGACGGGATGCTATTCAATCCCGAAGGAATTCTGGCGATTGTTCAAAATATCTCCTTGGTTTCATTCCTGGGATGGGCAAGACAGTTCAATTATTGGGTTTGCCAATGAACAGGGATTCAAGGTTAAGCGGGTCCGGGTTCCCAAGTATGCGTTAATGAGGCCGACAACCCAGATGAAGGAATTGGTTCGCGAACTTCCTTTGAAGAAGAAGATCTTGAAGATGGTTTCCTGGTTTTGAATTTTATTGATTTGATGATTGGCTGGGATGCTGTTTCAAGTCAGCCCATCAAGACCAGGGAACAGCGTTTGAAGATCCCGAAGGAGATCAAGATATATCGAGATCGGGGCGAAGTGGTTCAGTGTTTCCGCGATGCCCCTGGTTATCTTTTTGTCGCGCATCGGATGAAGCGATTGCCGGATTATTGTTGAAGGTGGGGATCCGAATGGGGTGGTTGCCTAAAACACCCGTTCATCATTTCCCGGATTGAATGGGGGATCGGGAGATTATAAGAATAAGGATTATTGGGGAATGCCAAAAACACATTTCCGGCAACCAAGATCAATATCGAAAAGTGAAGGTGGGGCTGAAACAAGATCCCTTAATCGCTTCACACTGGATCTTTTAGCTGGGAAAAATAACTTCAGGTTTGGAGAATTTTCTTCAAGCAAGCAAGCCTTTTCAAATAATTCAGGATAATCCCTTTTCAAGATCATCCAGGATTCCTTTGATTGAAAGGGGCAAAAATAGCATCCGCTTTTCTTGGGGATGAAAAAGCCAGCATCTTTTATTATTTTCTTGCATGAATTCCGAAGAAGCCCCTTTTCAATCAGGGGATATTCAATTGATACCTTCTTCCAGGGGGATGGTTTAACCCGTTTTCTTTCGGTTGCATCAAATCCGATATAAATTGTGTAGGGTTCCCCTTTGGCTTTGTAATAATAGCGAAGGGGAAGAATCTTGAATTTATGGGAACAGGATCTTCCGATGAAGACGGGGGGAACCATCTTTTCAGAGAAGTAAAAATCATAAATATTATCGAAGCCCTTGTTGTCGGGTTTGATTATTGTTATTTTATATCCGGCTTCTTTGAGTTGATCAAGGTTTTCATATGTCCAGGGACCATCGCCCCCGTGTTTAACATGAACAGATTCAAAGGGTGGGCGAATCCCTTGTTCAACTTCTTTGGTTAATAAAATTAATAATGCGGTTGAATCAACCCCCAATCCATTAGGTTGGAAATAGTTCAATCCAAGACTTCCTTGTTTTACATTCTTCATATCGGCATTTATTAGCCTTCCAAAGTTCTGAACAGTGGATGATTGTTATGGGTCCATCGGTTTGGAAGCAATGCCCCGATAATAGTTCCCTGAAGGCTTTAAGATCGTTTATCAGTTCTTTAGTTTGGGATAGGGATTTTATTTCTTCTTCCAGGCTCAAAACATAATCTGATTTATAAATATCCTGGGCTTGTTCGTCGGGGGTTGGACCAATTTCAAGGCCAGCTTTGAGAATAAGCAAGCCTTGTTTTTGATTAGAAAAAAGGGGAACGATGGCTTTTGTCTTCTTCGGCATTACGATGTTTCCTTTAGTTCTTTCAGATATTCATTACCTAGCTTCTCAAAGAGCAATGAATCTTCTTTTGGGACTCCCTGTTGGTCCATCCAATCAAGGAATCCCTGAAGGAACGCGGTTCGTTGTGATGCGCTCATTGGGATACCCCGTTCAGTTGAAAGTTTTCGATGTAGGGGATCAGGTCTTGTTCGATGTAGTTCAATGATCCTTCAAGGAAAAGATGAACCTGAAGGTCTTGTTCCTGGCATTTGATGTCAACGAGGCAATCCAAGCATTTGCCTTTATCATCTTGGTAGTTGCAGAATCCGCATGGTTGGCTTACATGGTTCAGAAGGGCTTCGAGATCCTTCCTGGCCTTGTGCCATTTTTGGAGGGATAAAGACTTGGCGTGTTTGATGGTTTTCACAACGGGATCAGTCTTCGGCAATGCAATCAACATCCGTGATTCTGTTTATTCGCATCGGATAATCTTCAAGTTTTTTGAGGGCTTTAAGGTGATCATGCGCCAGTTTATACACATGCATCAAGCCCCTGGCCTTGATGATTTCGGTGGCGAAGGTCCAATAAGTTGATGATGTTTTCCGTTCATAAGATGTTTTGAAGGATTTCATGGTTTATTCTTCTCCTTCGGGTTTTAGATATGGAAGAAGATTCAGTTCTAAAAATTCGAGGGCTGAGTCAAGGGGCAACTGGATAAAGCGTTGAACTTTATTGCACATTGCTTTGCCTTCGCATTTAAAGCATTCATATTCTTGGCAGAAACCGCAAGTTTCGCTGGATTGTATATCTTCGATCAGTTTGGCTAAGGTGGTTTGAATTTGAGTCCATTTATCCAAGGTGATTACTTTGGCTACTTCAAGATCGTTCATTGTTTATTCTTCTCCTTCGGGTGGGAATAATTGGTCTTCTTTGGGGGCTTCCGGTTCGGGTTCGATCACTTCAGCATCAACTTCCTTGATGGGCGGGGATGGTTCCTGGCCTTCTTCGGATTCTTGGTATTCCAGGGCAATGGCTTCAATGATTTGTTCAGCTTCTTCACCGGGGGCTATTTGAACCATGATATGCGGATCGATCAGGAATTGGCATGGTGGTTCTTGGGTCCAGGGTGTGATCACGGTGTAACAGTGTTTTTTTACCTGGACTTCTGGGGATCCTTCTTCCAGGGGGCATGTGAGATGAACCCCGTTTGTGCAAAGGATCAGCGTTTTCTTTTCCATTAGATTGGCTTTGCATATGTATATCTGGGCAAGACCCCCTTCGATCTGAAGGTTGATCAAGATGTCCCTGAGATCCAGAAGTCCTTTGATGTTTTTCTTGCGAAGCTGTTTTTGAACTTCAAGTTCAATCCTTGCCAGCTTCCCGGCTTTGCATTTGGAACACCGCATCAAGAGAAGATCGTGTTCGGTTCCAATGGGATCCGGCTTCTTCTTCCCGTGGAATTTCTCATAACAAACGAAGCCTGTTTTTGTTTTCTTGCCTTCCCGGTATTCTTCATAAGAAATGAATTCGCAATTCACTTCCCGGATCAGAGGTTCAACGGTTTCCGGGATATCTTTGAATCGAAGGTTCTTGAAGTTTAGATCATATTGATCCATGAGGTAGATCAGTGCTTCCCCCTTCTTCGAGATTTCCCCCCTGGACTTTACAAGATCCCCGAACCAATTGTTGATATATCTGTTCTGTTCGTCGGTATCAATCTTAAAACTATTTGTTGGCATGTAGGCAACCTAATTATTGAAAGTGTCCCACTTATTTAATAGGGTTTCCTGATCACCCTAGCGGAAACCCTGGGATTTTGATCACCCTACGGACCCCGATCACCCTATCCTTTTCTTAAACGGGGCAGTTTAATGGGGTAAAAAAAATCATTTCCTGAAGAATCGTGAAATGGTGGGATGAAGTGGGACAGTGGTGGCACAGTTTTTTAGTTCGGTTGTAAATATTTACTCCCCTAAAACAGCCCCTTTAACGATATAACCCGTTGCCTGGGGGGGGCTGTTCTGCGTCCCTGTCCTTGGCCAAGACTATGTTGTTTCACTTGGCAAACTTTTGAAAACAGAGGAAAAGGCCACCAAGTAGGACAGCAAAATCAGCCCCTCTTATCTATGATATCATATACAATAGAGGGTAAAAATAAATAAAATACAGTCATTCGTCGTCGGCTGGCCTCTTTTGAACAGGGGCATACTCCGGGAAGTCATATTCGATCAATGCCCTGATGTCATAAGACTTGTTATGCCCCACCCGAATACCAAGTTCTTTTTGAAGGATAAGTTTCAACTTCGGGATCTGGATCCTTCCATGCTGATTCAAGGTCTTGTCGATCAAAGGCATCAAGTCATTCACGATTTGCTGAATCGTCATTTCCGAATACTCTTTCGCTTCAGCTTCAGCCAATTGCTGTTCATATCGCTGTTCCTGGGTTTCCCCTTTCTTCCTTTCGTAAACAGCCCTGAAGACTTGGCATTGTTTTTCTGGTTTATCTTCATCATGAAGGTATCCGCAATCAAGGCATGAATCCTTATTGCAGAGATGCCGATCAAAAAGCGGATAACGTAAAGAGCAATAGAAATATTGATAGGTTTTATCCTGGAAGCTGGAAGGACTTAGACGGTAAACTGAAGATTTTCCCCGATCATGAACCAGGATCGTGAATTGCAGAAGATAGGACCGGATAGTTTTATCGATCAGTGAATTGTTGATCACCGGAATGAAAAGAGGATGGACCTTATAGCGGAAGGATTCAATGGTCTTAACCAGGGCTTGATTCAGTTCCTTGAACCATTCCCTTTTTCCCATTGCATAACTTGGTTCATCGAAGACAATGGGAACACCCATTCCCGTGTAAATGATTGCAACCAGGAATTCGCGATATCTGAAAACAACCTGTTCAATGTTGAACTTGGGGTTTAAACTCCGGCAAACATCATTTGCCAAATAGGTCTTCCCAATGCCCCCTTCCCCACATACTGTAACATTCGTTGCGCGCTTCGCGTTCACCCTTCGCCTCAATGTAGTTGAAAAACGGGGATAGATCCCCAGATCAACATCATTGTAATATTCGTATTTCCCAAGTTGAATCCTGGGGAGATCGCGAACCCCAACCGTGGGCATTTCACGAACTTCAAGTTCAGGCATCTGTTCCATTTTCATCTTCTCCTTTTGAAGTTATGATCAACGGGTTTAACAGGGGATTGATGCCTTTTTTGTTTTCTCCTGGATGAATCGGGAAGCGATATCTGGCAAACTTCACACACCGAATAAGGCATTCCATCAAAAGGATTTATCTTGGGTTCCATCGGACCCTTGCAGATGGAACAATTCACGCTTCTTCCCCTTCCGCTTCCTGGCCTTCTTCTTCGGGGGCTTCTTCGGGTTCCTGGTCCAAGTCTTCAAACATCCTTTCGATGCGTTCCCGACTTTCAACGATATAGGAATCCATTTCGCGAAGGTTCATTCCTTTCGGAAGGGCTGTTTCCCCTGGGGGCATCCCCGTGGTTCCTTCTTGCCATTCCCGTTTCGAAAGCATCCCCATCCTGAACAGCTTATTGAAGACAGCCTGAAGGACAACGAAATAATCAACAAGCTTGATCGTTTTCGTCATAGGGATCTTCATTTTCTTGCAGAAGGCTTTACTCATTTTCACAGCCCCGAAGGAGGGCCGGATATCAATCGTTAAAGACGTTGAAGCCTTTGCATATTCCTCTAACCATTTCTGATCATTAACCTTCCAGAGATCCGGGATCATCGAAACAAGCCCCTTAATCGAATCTTCAAGTTCCCTTCGAGAGAACTTAATATTTAAAACAGATTTTTGGAAGGTTCGAACCTGTTCCTGAAGAAGCCAAGTATAATGAAGCCGATCCCGGATCTTTGATGCGAACTGGATATCATCGGATTCCAGGCCAGAAGGTTCAGATGCCATTATTCTTCTAGTCCCTTATTCCTGGCGGTTACATTCCTTCCAACCCAGCCCCGATCATCCCCCTTCTTCTTCGCTGGCGTTGATTCCTTCCCCAGCTTGCCCAAGGCTTCAACGATCAACCTGGATCTTTCATGCCCTTCCTCCGACATCTTCAGATTCATATAATCATCAAGAAAACCTTCTAACCAAGTATTTTTTTCAAGTTTAGCTTCTTGTTTGAAATAGGAGATAGCAACTATTTCCAGCTTATTAAGTCGGGTTAATCTCCGAACATCAACCCTTCCTTCAGCCAGATCAGAGGAATCCGAAGCAAGTTGCGGAGCTAGGATCTTGGTTGCTTGCGCCTGGGCATCTTCAATCCGAAGGACATCAACCCGTTCAGGTGGTTGCTCAGTCATTGGGCGAATCCCCCGATGATCCCAATAGCCTGGGCAACAAGGGCAAGACCTACGCCAGCCCCAACTAATCCAAGGGTTCGAACCCAATCTTCAGCATTCATTTCCCTTCGAATGTTTTCCCCGAAGACCCTAGCCATTTCATCATTGGCTTCCTTCTTCAGCCAAAGTTCAGAGCGGGGCTTCATGCCTTCAGGGGTTGCATGGGTTTGAAGTCTCACGGTGATCGGAACCTGGGACATGATAAGCTTCTGTTTGATATCATCTTCCAATTCATCAATTATTTTCTCACTCCAAACAGAAGTCATAATATCCAAAAGAGTATAGGGGCCAGCTTCCCCTTCTTCAAGAGTCCGGGTGTAAGCGGTTCCCTTCAAACCGAAGAATCTGGTAACTGTCTTCATCCCAACCTGAAACATGATGGGCGCGCGATACCGGATGAATCGATAGGCATTCCCCTTCTTCATCTTGGTATAAACATGGGCCGGGGTAATTCGCTGGATGGTTAATTCTTCCCCCCAGCTCTCGTCACCCGTGACATAGAGAATCTTCTTATCCGGCTTCAAAGTGAACCAAAGGAACAACCCAAAGCCCCCAAGCATGAGTATCCCGATGATCACCATTTGAAAAAGAGTGTTGGTGAACAATCCAGCGATTGAACCTAAACCTTTCATAAGATCTTGAACAGGCGACATTCCGTTTTTAAATGGATGATTAACTTTAAAAGCATAAGCAATGCCTGTTTAATTGTTTTATAGGGGTGAAATTATTGGGTGAAGCTGGAGTAAAAGGCAAGATCATGGGCGCGATAGGCGTTATAATTGCACTCGTTGCAATCCTGATCGCCGCGGGCATCCCCGCGGCCGCTAGCATCGAGGTTCCCATCGGGAATGCGGTTGTCGGTGCGGCGGCCTTCATCGAAGTTTTCCTTCTCCTCTGGATGATCAAGCAGTTCTAGCCTTCCAGGGCTAGGCTGTTCATCCTCCATTGGAACGGGGGCTTTGAGCCTTGAAACGTGATCGCGCTCTTGCGCAAGCGGGATGATTTTTAATCCCTGAAATTCCGATAAAGAGATAAGTTAATAAAACAATCCTTTTCCGATTGAATTGTCCAAGAAATTGATAATCCGATCCAGGGACCTGGGAAGAATGAACAGGTTCAACATGGTATTTTCCGGCCTTCTGTTCCTGGTTTCCCTTTTCTATGCGATATCAAGCGCGTTGAAATACGGGATCACCTGGGAAGTTCAAACCATGATCAACGGGGTTGTTCACACTTCAACCCAGAACACCTTCTTGAACGTCATTATGTCCGGCATGTTCGCGTTCATAATGATCACATCCGGTTTAACCCTGTTTTTCCTTCGCTGGATTCCTGAACAGAAGGGGGAAGAACAATGAAGCGCAAGATCCTGATCGGCATCCTAGCCTTGATCATAATTACGACAATTG
>SDBT01004114.1_pt1 | contig 24790 bp, 20 predicted proteins | sample 2277101 | NCBI WGS metagenome assembly SDBT01 (sample SAMN10404973, study PRJNA504765) | marine sediment metagenome | isolation source: marine sediment core GS10_PC15, 103 cmbsf | place: Arctic Ocean: Southern Knipovich Ridge | collected 2010 | reverse complement strand
TGTTGTTGCAATCGCTTCGACAGTAATCGCTTCAGCAATATACCGCGCATCAGTCATGACAAAACCATATTGCTGTTGATGCAGCGTTGCAAATTGTTGCTGCATGGTTTTGGAACCATAACAAACCACGACCAACCTTTCTTCTTATTTTCAACTCTCTTTGACTTAACAGTTATAGGCATTGGGCCATGTGGCTTTTGGCCGGTTAAACCGCGCCGCTTAATATCAACTTCACTAAGCGGTAAGAAGTCAGATATAGAACCAACCTCGCGGCGATTTGATGCTGAACCAAGGAATAGTTCATACAGTTGCCCAGTGCTTCGCTCGACTACTAGGAAGCTAGCTCCAAACTGACATCGACTATCAGTCTGACTAGACCTTTTCTCAATATCCTTGAACAAATCACTATTACGATCATAAGAAACCACTATCTGTTCCATGTCATTCATATCGATCGCTTTTGGTCGTCTGGCCAAAGGCAGAACATCGATAGAATCACCAAGGTCATCGGCATCCTCGCTGGACTTGATGATACAGTAATGACCGGGTTTAACCTTACCGGTGTCAATAAGAGCGCCTTTAGATTTCAGTTCAATACGTCGCAGATACACCGAAGACGATCCAAGATTGTCGAAATCTTCATCAGTTGCAACTTGCGTAGAAATTTCACCAAAAACATCAGCGGGGATGAGTGATTCACTCATAGGTCAATTCTCCAAAGCTCGATTCTCAAAACGGGGTCTTAACTTTTATTCAGTGTATCTCATCATGAGGCTCAAGTCAATGATTTTCTCTTTTGATCACGAGCATGCTGGCGACGCTCGGTATCGTTAATACGCTGACGTTCGTAATTTAGCATCTTTTCCTTACGCTCAGCAATACTTATATCGTCGACACGAAAAGCCCATTTAAGTGCAAAATTAGCTGCTTCAATTGGATTCTCTATCTCAGCCGCTGCAATTATTACAGGTAAATTTGTTGGTGTGTCTAACTCAGCTTCTATAACACGTAAGTCACGCATTATTGGTCGAAATTCATCAATACCAAGCCGATCTAATTTACCCTGTTTCACGGCTTCACGGTAGTCATTAACTGCGTGTTTCATGTGTCTCACGAACTGAGCCACTGGCATAGTCATGGCGTCAGCAATATACTTTCCTTGCTCGTTTAGAGGTAAGCGAGCCAGCCAATGTGCGCTACCAATTGGCAATTCATTACGTTGTACAGCTATTCTAACTTGCTCGGAAAGGTGGTTCAAACTAAGAATTTTCCTAATCCATGCGGTTGCTTTATTACAGAGAGTAGCCATCTCTGAGAGTGTCATTTCCTCATTGTGTAATGTGCGCAGCCGTTCAAGATGTTGAGCGAAATCAATCCAATTGGTTTCTTTATGCTGCGAGTTACATGCAATCTGTGCGGCCAGATACTCTGAGTCATTCAATTCGACGATTCGCAGCGGCATCTTATCAAGACCCGCCTTAAGTGTAGCCTTGTACCGCCTATAGCCGTCGTTCAATTGGAACCGGCCGCCAGGGCGGGGGCGCGCTGGAGGTGCTTGTAGGCACCCATTATGCTGTTTGATTTGGTCTACAAGCTCAAGAAACGAGACATCAGATTCACTAAACCGCCGCAAAATCGGGTCGGGTGGGTCAATCTGTAGAACAGATACAAACGTCACTGTCATATCATAGTATAACCAGTATACCCTGCTTTTGGCGAAAATTCGCCCGGGGAAGGGAGGGTTGGAGGGTCGATTAGAATCTAAGAAATTAGCCCTAAAGAAAAGTAGCACCTAACCTTATGAACAAGGGAGGGTCGAACCCTCTGTTAGTGTATAAGGATTCCTCCTAAAGTAAAAGTAGTAATCAATTTAAGTAGTACGTTAAAGTAAGCCTGGCGAATTTTGGGTAACTTTGATATAACTTTTACGACATACAGAACTTAAGGGAGGGTTGATACGAAACATTCGACCCTCTTTTGACCCTTGGTCTACCAGCCGTTGTCGGTTATACTATGATCAAGAACCGTGGAGGTTATATGAGTAAAACCGTACGAACTGTCATTTCCGACTTCTTGTCAGCCGCTTCAGAGGGTCAATTACCTCGGGACCCTTTTAAGCCGGGTGGCCAAAAGTTACCGGTAGTGAACAATCCTGACACATTGGACTTGTACAACCCTAACATGGAGGTTCAGATCAATGTGTCACCAACTGGCGCAGAGTCAATTGAAGGCCGTCGTAACACGTGGACTAAAGACGGTCAAACTTTCTGGCATATTCGTATTCCGAAGAATGCAATGAGCAATCCACATTGGCAAGACTATCCATTGAAGTTCTCGCTCACGCACCACACCGAAGCAATAGGTATGACAGGGTGGGACTGGGCGAATAAATGCTCGCGATGGGTTGCATTCGATTTTGATGCTATCACTGGTCACGCGCCCGGCGTTGGTATCACAGACGAAAAGCTTCAGCAGGTGCGCGAAGCCGCCATGCAAATCCCGTGGGTGCAAACTCGCAAGTCTACGCGGGGCGGCGGTATACATTTGTATGTGTTTTTCAATCCAGATGAATCTATTGCAACTGAGAACCACATAATACATCAGGGCCTTGCTCGTTGCGTTTTGAGTAAGATGAGCCAAGAAGCAGGCTTCAATTTTGCTTCGGCTATTGATTCTTGTGGCGGAAACATTTGGATATGGCACCGAGACGCAACATCAAAAAACGAAGGTTTCAGTTTGTTACGTGAGGCTACAGCAACATTAGGACTGAGTGACTTTCCATCAAATTGGCGCGATCACATCGATGTGGTGACCCGTAAACGAACCAAGATCAAGGTTCGTGGAGTCCCCGATTCTGAGGACGAAGATTTTAATGTCATGGCTAGCGCCCGAAACATTATCCCCTTGGATGAGACACATAAAGAGATCATCAATTTACTAGGTGACGCAGGATGCACCACAGTATGGGTGGCTGAGTACAATTTGTTACAAACTCACACAACTGGGTTTACTAAACTCAAAGAGGAGCACCCTGACAAGTATGTGGGTTTCTTTGAAACCAATTCTGATGGTACTAATCCTGCTGAGCCAAACTGCTTTGCATTTCCGATGCCGGAAGGTGGTTTCAAAGTGTTTCGCTTCGGCAAAGGTCACCGTGAGCATTCATCGTGGTCTCAGGATGGGCAAGGCTACACATCGTGTTACTTTAATTGTCGACCTAACCTTGAATCTGCCGCTTTGTCTATGGGTGCTGCCGAGGTTGCCACGGGCTACCAATTTGAAACTCTATACCACGCCGCAAAGGCTGCCAAAGCGCTTGGTGCCGATCTGTCACAAGTCGAAGCCTGGATGGATGAAGACCGTGAGACTGAGTTGCAATGTGTGAAACAAACTGGTCGTCTCAAGATCAAGATTGAAAAACGTCCGAATGATCGCAAACCTGGACTCGGTTGGTCAGAGACTCGGAAATATTGGGAGAAGATTTTCAAGGTCGAGTGTGAACCACGTGAGATGAAAAACGCCGAATACCCAGAATTTGACAACATATTTCGAGCAATGGTAACACCGGGCGGCGAACAGGCCGGCTGGGCTATGTGGGATGTGGCTCAGGAAGATTGGGACACTGGTCCGGCAAATCACGTCAAGTTGATTTTACAAGCAGATGGTTATACCAAAAACGAAGCTGAGCAAGTGATGGGTACCGTGCTAAAGAAGCGCTGGCGACTCGTCAACATGCCATTCATGCCTGAGTTCCCAGGTAATCGTCAGTGGAATTATAAGGCTCCACAGTATCGATACACACCTGCCAGTCTGACAGATGATGAGTGTCCAAAACATCCTTACTGGGATATGATTTTGGATCACGTATTTGCTGATCTCGACGAGGCGCTGGCTGAAAATGTATGGGCTATCCGGTTTGGGATCAAGACTGGTCGTCAGTATGGCCAATTGTGGATTGCCTCGATGCTCCGTGAGCCATTTGAACCTCTACCCTACTTATTCCTTCACGGGCCACAAAACAGCGGTAAGTCGATCCTACACGAAGCAATTGCCAAACTCATCACAGGGGGCATTTGTCGAGCCGACAAGGCCCTTACATCAACAGGGGAGCATAATGGTGAATTGGCCAATGCTGTCTTGGCCGTGGTCGAAGAAACCAACTTGAACGGACGCGGTGGAGAACGAGCATTAAATCGTATGAAGGATTGGGTGACTGCTGAGTTTATTCAGATTCGACGAATGCGGACAGATTCATACTTGCAGCAAAACACACTTAAGTTCATTCAATGTTCAAATGAACGAAATCACTGTTTGATTATGCGCGGCGATACTAGGATCACGATGCTGTATGTGGCTGAAATTGATTTGGATGATGAGATTCCAAAGACCATGTTGAAAAAGTCTCTCGAAAGTGAGTCATCTCACTTTATGCGAACTCTTTTAGACCTTGAGATTCCGCCTCCAAGAGGACGGTTGCGTATCCCTGTGATTGCCACGCGGGACAAAGAAAACTTAGAAGTCGAAAATATGAATTGGCTACTTCGCTTTATTAGTGAACATACTTTTGAAATAAAGGGCACCAAGATTCCTTACAAGGAATTCTACTCTCGTTTCCAAGATATCTTACCCGAGGAAGATAAGAGTTATTGGACTCATAAACAAGTGAAGATTTTCTTACCGAGGTTGAATCCTTCAGGTCGTGCTGGAGGTGCTGGGGAAACATTTATTGCTAATATGGCTTGGGACCCAAACACAGAAAGCGACGGGGTCGAACTCATATTAAGAGACGGGAGGCTTAAACCTAAGCCTGAAGTTGATTAGTTGACATTCTTGCTGATTCAAATTACACTTGAATATTGGGAGGTTGAACTTAATGAAAAAGCTTGATGACACTACGCACGACGACATTATGCAAGATGTCACTATGCACGACGTTATTATGCAAGGCGATACCGCCAGCACAGCGAAAGGGAGTGGTACGCGCCAAAATACTGGTAAGATTGCTTTGTCACTTATACCCTTTCATCTCTTGGCCGGGTGCTGCCGTGTTTTCATGGGTGGCAAAATCAAGTATGACGAGTGGAACTGGGCTAAAGGGATGAACTGGTCATATTGTTTCGACAGTACAATGCGCCACCTCTTCAAATGGTGGTTCTGTCGTGAAGATATTGATCCAGAATCAGGTGAGCATCACTTGGATCATGTATTTTGCAATCTGTTTATGCTCCGGCACTATGTGGATAATTACAAGAAGGGGGATGATCGCCCACCATGTTATGTCGAGTTTTCAAACTCGATGAGTGATTTCTCGAAGTTATTTGACGAAGAAGATTTCAAGCGTCGTAGTGGTTACACATAATGGCACGTTCAGGTTTTGTACATCTTAATGGCCACATCCTTGCCGGTGTTGATATTGAAACAACTGGCAGAGTTCCTGGCTGGCATGAGATTATTCAAATAGGTATCCAGCCATTGGATTCCCGTTGCGATCCGATGCCTGACGTGAGCCCATTCTACTTTACGATCAAACCAGAGCATCCGGAAAGGGCCGAGCCAAAGGCCACGGCTGTTCATAATCTAGACCTTAATGATATCTGTCTGCATAGTCCTGATAAGTGGCAGGTATCTGATTATCTGGAGGGGTGGTGGACCAATTTAGAATTACCTCTGCGGAAAACCATCATTCCAGTTGCACAGAATTGGCAGTTTGAGGCGGGTTTTCTGAAACACTGGTTGGGCATTGAATCATTTAATCAATTTTTCTATTGGGCTGTTCGGGATACAATGTCAATCGCCATTTATCGAAACGACCTTGCCTATTCGCGTGGCCTCCCCACACCATTTCCGAATGTTGGACTCACATCGCTGTGCAACAAGTTTGGAATCATCAATGAGAATCCTCACGATGCCTTAGCTGATGCACGCGCTGAGGCTGCCGTATACAAACAACTGATAGAAATGGGTCAATGAATGCTTGAATTGGATGTTTAATGTCAATACCAAAAATTGAATGGGACGACCAAAATTCAAATGGCTTTGGTGGTTTCAAGGTTGTGGAAAACCTTGAGAATTTTATTGCGCCTGCCGATTGGAAAATCGATCCTGATGATCCAACACATTTTCTTCCAAAGTACAAACCATGTCGGTATCGTCGACTCAGCCAAGGGACTCATAAAGGCCGACCTTGGTGCAAGATTCACTGCCTATTATTTGAGGAGGTTGTAGACGCGCAGACTTGTGTAGATTGCACAGACTTGCAACCGCCTCAGAAATTCGTCCCTACCTCTCCCGACTCTGAAACATCCGACACAGAAAAACAGAAAATCTCAGTTGATGATATTGTATTTACGTCGGATACAATCCAAATCAATCCGCTTGATGATGACACTGTATTTAGCGCTGAGCAGCCTGAAAGCAAATATATCAAAAAGACTAACAAAGGTCATAAAAAACCTCGGACACCTTGGAAACCATGTATTTATAGGCGGGAACGAATATCGGAAGACTGTGATTGCCCAAAATTGATTTGCAGTTGCGAGACATGCCCGCTCTTCAACAATATTTTAAGTAAGAAAGATTGCAAAGAATGTCAGCACCGGCGAGAGAATTAAAATGCTATTGGTTGCAAGGACTCCCAGCTTGCGGCAAAACGCAGAAAGCTCTTAAATTAGTTGGTGGGGGTATAATTTGTGATCCTCATAGATGGTTTGTTGATAAGCCCTACCGGGCCTATTTGATGTCTCGCGCAAAGCGACAGGCATGGGGGCGGTGTCTTTTAGCAGCCCAAAACGGCATTAGTCCAATTGTTGTAGACATGGATGTAGCGGTCGAGAACAACAGTATCATGGCGCTCAAAAACCTCGAACAGCGGGGCTATACTGTTGAATTAGTTGAACCGGACTCAGATGATTGGAAAATCCTTAAGAATCTAATGCTCAATAAGGTGCTGAACAAAGAGGCTCTTAACAAGTGGTCTGCAACTCTTGCAGCTCGGCAGAAATACTTTAAGTATACAGTGATTCGCGCCCGTATGAATCACTGGAAATTCCAAACACTCAATGACTGGCGTTAGGTTTCACAAGGCTCGCCCGCCGGTGTTTGTGGACTTTGGATGCCTTGTGGAGGTCTAATTCTAATTTGCCAATCTACATTAAGATCATCGCCCGCGGGGCCACATGGGGGTCCATCAACGCCACACGGTCCATTGAGACAATTTAATGAGTAGCAATAAGTTTCAAGGTGTGTGGCTGTACAGCTTGTAGAGCCGTCGCCAATATGGCACGGGGTGCCATCAATATCAAATACTCCAAAACTCTCCACCCGAAATCTCCCTGGTGGAGGTGGCGGGGATAGCGGCGAGCCTTGACAAGTGAATCTTTGTGTTTTATAAAATCTACGCTCAATAAAATAGGATGTTTGACATGTGTCATGAGGACACGCACACGGTCTCGGTCCTGCGGGACCATTGTCACCACTATCTAGTAGGGGCTTCTCAAAAACGCTTGGCGGGATCGGAAAGTTGAAGCTATCAACAATGTCTCTAATCGGCGTTTGCCCGCAAAGCCCCAACATGTCGACAGCGTCATTCACGAGTTGACAAGTACCTTCATATTGATCAAATCCGGCGTCTCTTTTTTCGATGGCGGCATCAACTTCTACCTGCTTCTCATCAATTTCTATTTGCTTATCATCAATTTCTAGTTGCTTATCGTCAATTGCGGCTTGAATTGCTTCTCGGCATGCCACCCCTGCGTCGCCGGGCGGGCATTGCGCAAGTTGCTCTTCTAATTCCGCAAGTTGGTCTTGTAGCTTTTCTAATTCTTCCTCAAGTTTTTCGAGTTCGTTTTCTAAACAATTAGTTTCGCGCGTTCCGTTTACAAATTTTAGAAAGCCGTTGGTATAGTTAGATACAGCCGGGAAATAAAAAGCTTCGCGGAGATTTGCACATTCTTGTAGAACATCAGAATTTGGACTACAGCCCGCTATACAATCGTCTGTGAATACTGTCTCAGTCACAATAAAGTGTATACTTGTGTCCCCCGTATTTGGGCAGGGGTAGCAGCATACTTCACAATCACACCACGCCTCTTCTAGTTGATCTTCGATATCTTCGATGATTGAAATTTTCCATAAATCGGGGATGTCTTCAAATTCAAAACAATCGCCCGGCATCTCATTTAGTTTGTCATGGACTTCTTGGATGTCCTCTTTAGCCCAAAGGTGTGATTCTTCGGGGGCTTCAATTTCGTCAATGGGATCACAACCTGCTTTAGGATTTTGCAATTTATCATTGACTTGATCAAGTAATTCCTGCCATGAATTGGCCCCGATTCTTCGATAGGGATTTGCTGTGTTAGCCATCTGTAATCTCCCTAGTCTTCATCCGGAATGCGACTTATATCCGCGCCGAGAACTTTGTAAACACGGCATGTGCTAAAATCCGTCAACCCTGCCCGGTCTACATAAACGCCAAATTGACGGAGTTGTTTTCGACAGTTGTCAGTCAATTTCTTATTAAACTCGCCTTCTATTCCGAGTGAGATTGATTTCAACAAGTCGTTGAGATGTTGTTGCATTATTTCCTCGACTATCGCGGCCATAGTGATGTCACCAACAGTAGACTCTACATCCCAATTCCGCTCGCCGATGGCTTGAATCACATCACTAATATGGTATACAACAAAACCCCCCGCGACGACTTGTTTTTGATCCTTTGTCATTAACACTTGTGTTGCCAAATTAACAGTTTGGCGTGCAACAACGATTGTCTCAATGTCGGTTAATAAGGGCCAGTACCATGTGCGGCGACCCTTGTTAATCGCAACTAACTTTCCGCCCACCTTCCATTTCACAGCTTGGTGTGTGTTACGGATAATAACAATGCGCGGAATAAATTGTAGCAGGGCCTCAAAGATTTGACCCAACCATCCGAATGCATTTTCCATTGTTTAGTCATCCTTTAAGAATGCTGTGCCGGCCCCAAACTTTTCTCCCTCATCATCAAACTTAAAGTCAAACTCACCTTCGTCGCCTCCATCAGATTTCCAAAAGGCATCCGTTCTGCCTTTTAATTTACTGGATGTAATTTCACTAAAGAATGAATCCAAAGTTGCTACTTGACCAGGATTCTGTGAGTCCCCAATCTCAGTTGCACGAATATCAATCCAGAACGTACCTCCCGGGTCAGTAAGTTGTCCTTCATTGATACCAGGGGTCGGAGGCGGCGGTGTTCCTTGGTTTGCGTTGCCAGATGCATTTGAATCTGGCGTTCCCGGGCTAGTGTCATTTCTGTCAGACGGTGTTTTGCCACCCGAGTCTCGCTTCAAGTTTACGCCGGCACCATGAACATTTGGATCGGGATTATTATCAAATGTTACAGTGGTACCTTGCTTGCGTCCTATTCGATTGATGTTTCCACTCGCGCTATTTCCAGGACCGTCACCGCCTTCAAAACCCCCTGCTTGAGCAATTGGGTCTGGCCACTGTATTAACGTGTCAATATTCTGTGGGTATGCAGCTTCATACGGTTCCATATCACCAGAACGGACGCCGGTCCACACAACAATATCCATTGTATTTTCATTCGGGTTATAGGTTGCCTCTTCAACAGACGCCAGCACAGGACCGTTTGAAGCATAGTCACTATCAAAGTTTAGTGTTACCCCATCAAATGTTTCAACATTTAGTGCATCTAATGCGGCCTGGAATGACAATTTCTTCCACGTATGACCTCGCCGATTGATCCAAAAGGATAACGTCTTGACCACAGCAGCCAGGTAGTTGTAAGCGTAGAAATCGATGGTCTCCTCGTGGGTGCCATACTTCTTCACGTTGTATCGAATAACAACTTTATTGTCCTCATCTTGAGCACCGTGGGCTCGCCAATTAGCCGCATACTTTGTCACAAGGTCTTCCGTGCTAGTAAATCCTAATTCAACACTCTGTGTTAAAACATTATTCTCACTAAACGTAAATGTTGATGGCTGTTCTGCTGGTAAGTATCGGCAAAAGAATTTTCCACTCTTGATATACACTGCCGTTCGTGACATGAAGGCTAGCTCCTTCAATACAGTCACGATATTCTTCTTCTGCGTCAGACAAAAGTGCATTGGGTATGCAGCAAGCGCAGAACGACATGTATTGAATGATGCTGTATCGGCTGGAATATCTGCATACTTACCAATCAAGTACAACATAATATCAACTGGGTTTGGCCCGACGGCCGATTTATAAGTTACATAGATTGTGTCCTCAAACGGCGGCACACGCTTAGACAGTGCATCAGTTACTCGGACTACTTTGACATTAACGCCACCGTAGCTCTGTGTGAATACTGTGTATAAGTTTCGTGGTACATCAACTAATACGCGCTCGCCACTCTCAAAAGTAGCAAACGCCGTTACTTTCAGCACTGTGCCCGGTGTGATACTTATAAAGTATCGTATAGGCTCGTTTGAAAATATCGTCACTGATGCACCCCCCTGAGCGAAGAATGCACCCGCTTGATCGCCTGGAATGTTTCCAGTTGGGATGAAGAACGTATTTCCGCCGGCTTGCTGCGCACTGAAACCTTCAGCAAAGGGGAAGATTTTACATGCACCTATCTCACAGCCAGGGTTACCACATGGGGTAGAGTTGGCGTGAAAGTTCTTTCTTTCTGGATGGTCTGCACAGGATATGTGGAAGGTATCTGACCCGGCCCGACCTTGTGTTCCGCTGAATGACCCAGTGAACACAGCCTCGTTGATAAGCAACTTAAGGGTGCCGCGAGGAAAATATTCGCCTCCGATGACTCGGAATGAGCTACGCTCTTTACTTTTCTGTGAAGCCAATACTTCAAGCAAGCTTATAATCTCTTCCTGCTTCTTGCTCGCTTGAATAAAGAATGAATTGGATTTGTTTTCCAACTGTTGTTGAGCCTGACTCAAGCCCAAAATACCAGCAAAGCCTGCGGCAGTGGCATAAAGAATGCCGAGGCTAGTAAGAAATGTCTGAACGGTCTCATGTGCAGCGATGGTCGATGGGAGTGTGAAATCATGTAAACCCACTGGGTCGGCCAACGAACCACTATGCTTGAAGTCTACTTGAATTGCTTTTTGATGAACGCTAGTACCGAAGCATTCTGGCCACAATTTGCCTACCATGTCATTTGGTAGGTCGGGGAAGTTACCTTCCTCTGGTGAAAAACCAACATCTTTATCTTCGAGTTGAGATACCGCATTAAATTTCACTGTGCGGTCAGTCTCACTCCATGTAATTGGCGAATTGATCTTACCTTGAAATACTAGGAATCGATCTTCCCATTCAAGCCCCTCAAACCATTGGTAAATCTTCACATCCCTCAACATGATGTCATTAACATCGATGATATCTTTGATGCTATTATCAGTATCATCTAAGACCAATGAAACTTCTTCTGAAGTTTCATTCAGAGAGATCGCGACCACAGAATCGACAGTGCCAATCTCCATGATTTTACCTGGCACGTTAATCTGTGCGACGCCCCCTTGTGAGGGCGCTGAGATATCTTTTGTCGCATATTTAATAAACGTTTGGCTACCTACCGCCCATGCAATCTCGACGATGACGACTGGCTCTGTTGCGTGCGTCTGGGCTAGTTTAGCCAATGAGGCTTGTGAAATTTGTCGTGCCATTATGTAATCTCTTGATCAAAAGGCCACTGCTCCAAGCGGTATTCCCCATCGCAAGGAAAGATAATTTTCAACTGATGCGATCTCAAAACTACTGAGCCTTCGATTGTAAACTAAAATCTGCCCCCACTCGCCTTGAATCTTGGCATTGAACTGAGGAATCCATGCTTGGTCATTTACAAAGAATTTACCAAAACGACCGGGGTTATTTAGGATTGGCGCTCCACTACGCTCGATGCCATTGGTTCGTAATCGAATCTGTGTATCTGAGTCACGCATTACCATGAAGATATTTGGATCGAGTGCGCACACAGCTCCATTGTTTGACGTTGCTAAACGAATGTCGTTGTTTATATCTGCCGGGTTAAATCGAAGAGTGACCGGTGTGAATTGGCTACTTGATCCAGCAAAATGAAGCTGCTCAACAACATCACCCCCTGACGTGTCTTGCAGCGCCCATACACCGCGCTCAGTAGCACTTGAGTCCTCGCAAATTGGTGCTGTTTCAAGAGCAATTTGTAGTTGTTGTTCAGCAAGCTCGGGTGAAAATAATTGTGGAGACCGTGTTGCAAGATCGTAGAATGCATAGGCTTCGCCACCAACAGTTGTCATCACCCAGAAAATGGTCCCGCGTCTTGCTGGAAACAATGACATATTACTGGTGGTTACCATTGAAGCTGTATCGGAACCAAATTGATTGTTTACAGTCCCGAAGGAGACCACAGGGCGGTTGTTGAAGATTACACTTGACTCATTGAAGATAGGAGACCTGTCCAGAGTAGGATTGAATACTCCGCCGATGCGACCAATCAGATTATTACCAGCCGGACCACTGTCAGCCCATGGGCTAAGAATACTTCCACTTGCCACACCTGTAATTTGGGTAGCGTCCCAGTTATTTTGCAGGGCGCCAAACGTTGGCAAAGGTGTTTCAATAAACAAATTTTGCCGTAACAGAGACAATTCTGACTGTGCATCAGAAGCATAGGTAGTTGCGAATTGCTTGGTGTCACTGTCTAGGGTTGCTTGACTCCGGATACCTTCAAATTCAATGGTCACTATGCAGGTTTCACCCACAGGCCAGTTTTGTTGAGTAGGCAGCCCGCGGCGTGTCATTTCAATCTCGAATGGATTATTGATGATATTTCCAACCCAGGCGCGTTCTTCATGGTCTTCTATAAAGACAATCTGCGCATGGTAGGATCGATAGAACTCTAAGAGTTCCAAGGCTTTGTTGCGTGTCAGGACAAAGTCCCATTGCAATCGTCGGCGTCCCCCACGACTCTTGACGTATGTTCTACGGTCGCCTTGTACAGTACGTAGGATATTCAGAGACCCCGTGGTCCCCTCTGAGTTTCCAAACTGTGGGTTTGGAAGCACAGTTGTCGTTTGAATCAATGGGTATGGACCCACAAACGTGAATGCCATTATACACCCCATTTCGCTGCAATAAGTCCTTCGATTGTAAGCACGTCTCCATCACTTAAGATATCGTCGTAGAAAAGCACCTGTGCCATGTCAAGATCAACACTGTTGCCAGCGCCACTAAAGCCACCAAAGGACAGGTCTTCATTCCCGGGAGTCGGATTTGTACTAAAGGTTGTTCCGTCTTCATCTACTTTGTTGCGCCGGAAGAACATATCGTTGTTTTTGCGCCTCAATACCAAGAGTTGAGTTGAGCCATTAGCAAGAACGCTCTGTGGCGTCTCTAATGCTACGGCACCCTCACTTGATAGTAATGCTACGGGTCGTTCTGTGGCTGTTGAGCCGCCTAAGAATATCTTGTCAATGTTGTTGCCAAGAACAACTTCGTTACCACCTCCTAGTACCTCTCGGACAATCATAACGATGAAAATTGTACCTGTCTTGTTCGCCAGATTCCACAGAGGTACTTCTGTGAATGTCAACATTCGTTGCACAGCTACACCGTGTCGAAACTCGATTACACGTCGGTTATTCAACACGCCGTCGCGCGCAGTTGGCTCTTGCATAGCGAGCGCATTCAAAGTGACAGGGATGCTACCTAAGTCTCCCCAGGTTGGAACTGGGTCACCATCCGATATGCCCGAGGTGTTTTCTGCATCCCAGTTGTGAATCAGGTTACCGAAGTCATTGAAATCCAATTCTCTAGCCATATCACTAACTGAGATAATTGATGAAGCTGCCTCAGAGAAGAATGAGTTACGGACTGCAAATGCAGATATCGCAATATCGTTAAAACCGAGACTAACTGGAACTTTAGTATAATCGCTAGAGTCTATAAGTGCAATAGGAGAATTTCCAGGCGCGACTGGTTCTAAGACAAAGTCCCCGTCGTCGGTCATAGAAATTGCCGACAATGCTAGGGCCTCGTCTTGGCCTGCCACGTCTGCCACACCGAGGTTAGTCAGAGCAACACGATTCAACTGGTGGACCCTCGCGGCCTCGATATCCAGGTTTGCTGAGAAGTTCTCATGGCCATCATGAGTCACAGCCTCTTCTGGGTTTATAATCACGCCCTTCCAGACGCGGCCCTCATGATCATAGATGCCAATTTCTTGACCCAGCCACCGCTCCAAGAAGTTCAGTAGTTGGCGGGCTTGTGTTTTCTTCAATGCAGCAAAGGTCATCTGAAGGTTTTGTACTTTTGGCCAAATTGGGTCTGCGAAAATTACAAGGGTACCTCCTTGAGATTCTCGGTTGATCCGCGTGGCGTCAATCTGCTCTCGATTGCCAAATTGCGGCGCACGTATATCAATGAAATCTACTGTTGCACCCGTATCGAACGGCGGATACGCCAATCGGAACCGTACACCCGGTAATTCAGGTACACGGGCCTCAGGCAAGATAGGTCGAGGCGGTACTGTCCCAGCGTCGGATTCACTAACAAACGGAGTATAATCGCAAACTGTGGTATCACGAACCAATGAAAATCCGACTGCATGTTTCAGTGTCAGTAGGCTTTCGGTCGGTAAGTTAGCACGGTCTAGCGTGAATAATGCTTGGTCGCCCGTCGTAATTATAGTGAGCGCATCTTCTGCATTGAGTATAGCAATTGCTGATACTTGTAATGAATCAATAATTGTCTCAACGGCCGCATCGATGCTCTCATTTGCAACTTGTAGCAGTCCAATTACAGACGCAGTGGTAATATCAACTGCATCAACTAAGATATGAACAACTTGCGCTTGGTCAGAAATAATGATGGGCGTAACAGGATTACGAAGCGGGTCAGCACCGACTGTAGCTTCATCTGACATACCAAATGAGACGCCAGGAATGATTGGACCGAATGGCGGTACAAAGATATCGTCCGTTACGCCGCTGAGTTTGCTTTCACTTGAAACAGGAAATGGCTGAAGAACATTGATGTCTTGATCAATTGGGATGACATTATTAGCATCCAAGTGTCGAATACTGGATGTAACAGTTTGCGCAAGAGTAATGATACTGTTACTGAAGCGCTCGTATGCATCCGGGCGGGCGATTTGATTTAACTCAATGAGCGAGATGGCTTGTAATGATACGAAGCCTTCAAACGCCGCGACTGTTATAGTTAGTGTGTTGATTGCTGAATAAACTTTGAAGACTGTCGCAGCGTGTGTCAACGAGACCGGAGACACCACGTTACGTGTCTTAACATTGTTATCAACAAAATCCAGTATAGTCAGCGTATTCTCGGCACTGACACTTCGCTTACCAGTTGGTTGTGGTAAATCTTGTGTTACCGTAATGGTACTACTGATCGATACTTCAAATGTTTCAACAAGTCGAGCCGCGTTGCCCCAGTTAGCCGTGAATGTGGGTAAATCATCCGGACTATCAGATAGAGAATCAGGCGTGACAGCCTGCAAGTTTCTAATGTTGGTGTCGACGGTTTGAGACCAAGCACCGTCGATATCTATATCTGTATTGGCTATTCGACCAAATGTGCTAAAATCAACAACGGCTGTATCGCTAACAGCAATTGTATTGCTGGGAGTACGGTCAATTGGCCCAGCGACCGTATCAGCTTGAGCCAAAGTAATAGTGCTTGTAGCGCCAGCTTCAAGAATATTATTTGCTACCACCCCGTCTATAGTTATATTAGTTGTGGCGTCAACTGACAGGATGGTGGTTTCTTTATCAGCGCTTTGAGACAAACTGATTGGACTAGATGCAAGCCCTTCGCTTACCCCTGAGTCAGAATCAGCACCAACAAGCGCAAGCGTACTACTAGCTAACAACGTGAATAGGCCGGGTTGTGCAGTTACTTGCAAAGTAACTGGCGTAGTAGCAGACAATACTGTGATGCTAGACGTAACAGTTTGCGTCCAGTTTCCATCAATATCAATATCTGTCGTAGCGGACACACTAATAGACGATAACACCCCCGCGGTGTCAGGGATTGTAATCGTGTTGTCGGCTGTGGCTAGAATTATACCGGGGCCGAGAGCTGCTGAATCAGCGGCCAATATAAATGTGAGACCAAGGATAGAGTCCTTGGTAGCGAGTTCCCCAGTGTCCTGTAAAACATCGGCATTTGCCGGATGCCCGATCTGCATAGTGAGACCGGGCAAAGAATTCTGAGAACCAACCTTGCCGGTGGTTTCAGGTATTGTGAGAGAGGGTCCTTGGGCGCCGGCACCCGGCTGCAACGTGTCTGTTGCAAGGCCAGATTGTCTTGTGCCCAGCATACCAGTAAGACCACGGTGATCGTTGGCGCGCAGAACTTCTACATAATGCGCCGTCATGCGCAATAGGCCAGTTGTGTTCGCACCAGAGCCAGCAACTTCGATGTGCTGTGCTTCGACTCGAATCTTTGTCCCGAGATCGACTACACCCGCAACTTCGATGTGTTGAGCTTCAACACGAATGCCTTTTGCGGCTACGCCGGCTACCGCGACTTCAATGTATTGGGCAGTTAAACGGAGCGCCATTGTATCGCTTTCGTTATGTTACATGACGAACGCCAAACTGGGCGTTATTTATATCTTTCACAGTCCACCGCTGGCCGTTGCGTGGTTCAGTCTCAAAGATGGACGCCTCTCCAAAATAAACATCTTCAATTCTTGTTTTGTTAGAAAGTGAGCTAGCATTAAGTGGGAACAGCCCAACCGACTCTTTATTCTTGGATCGAACAATGTTGTTCAATCCCCTTGGTTCGCCTGCGTTGGTAATCTTTACAATAGGGTGTGCTAGGACGCCAAAGATTGGTGTGTTTGACTCTGAGGACAAGTCTGTATATTTGAATAATTCTGTGTTGTCAATTACACCAGTTTCCACATAGTCAGTATCTTCAGGCACTATTGTGAATGGAACATCATCAATGTGATCTACATGTTCTGCACCTGTGTTCTTTGACCATTGTGTAAAGTCTCCATCGGTCTCAGGTAAAATAATTTCAACAGCTACATCACCCAAGAAATCATTGTTTATTGTGCCATCCGTATCACAAATATAAAGGTCATCAGTGAGCGCGTTTAGAGACATCCGAGTGAAATCGAGTCTAAGAGTATCCCAGCCCTCTCCGGATACGTCTGCTGAATCAAGGTTTGTCGCTGACTCCCATACAATCTGCCCATTAAGACGCATCACAATGAAACCAGTGGTATCGTTGGTTCTGATCTTAACTTCCATGTAGTACCACGTATTCAAATTGATTAAGTCAGGCGGGCTTGTAGCTAGCAGTGTGCCATTAGCTCGAAGGAATCGGAACGTATCATCGCTGGTTTCATAACGCACAAGATTTTGTAAATCTGCTCCAAGCATTACAGAAATCCAATTAGCATTATCAACGAAGGCAGTTCCAATCTTTACTGCAAAACCTATGATAAGATCATCGTCATCATTACGATCTCGAAGAGAAGTAAATTGTTGAAACTGTCCGTTGGAGCCCCACTGCAAAGCATTTCCACGGCCCCCTCGACCAGTTACAACTTGTGCATCGGTACCGAGCAAAACGTCAATTTCTCGACGCGCTTTTGATACCATTACATCTTCAAAGACTTGTCCAGTTAAAGACTGATCAAGCCATTCATAACCGTCTAACCATAGCAGAGACATTATGGCATCTCCACGCCGAATTCGGCGCTATCGATTTCGGCTGGCGTCCATGCGGCAGTCGTATCAGGATTCTGTTCAAAGACAGTTTGATCAGTAAACATATCGTCAGTTTGATCGTGGCGAACAGTATGATCGACACGGCTTTCGGTGACATTTTCTCTTGCTACGATTCCTAACCCAAGAGGCTGCTCGGCAGTGATACGTCTCCATGTAGAAACTTGAACACCGTGAATCAATGAGGCAGTATCAAGAATTGCCAGATTTTCGTATGTAAACAAAGACTTCTCGCCCGTTGTGTCACCTTCTAAATGGTCTGTTTCATCTATCGGTGCAGTCATTGATTGGGCTTCGTCCACTAAAGCAGAATGGTCAGTACCGCTGCTAGGTGTAAATGTGGACGTTGTACCGTCGGCATCTGGGTTAAGAAATTCAACTACGGTGTCTCCTAGATAATCATTATTGACGGACCCTGAACCGTCGAGAATATACAAGTCGTCTAGGTGCGTGTTTACTGCTAGAGCAGAAAGTTCTATTTGAACACCGTCCCAGTAGAAATTACCCGCGAACACCTTGGTATCATACGTACTGGCAGTCCAAACTGTTGACCCATCAATCTTAAATTCCCAAGTACCTAATGAATCATGGATGCGCCATTTGATCTCAAGATACATCCAACCTTGGTTTACAAAGAACAGCACGGGGCTTTCTTCAAGAAATGTCGCGTCATCACGGTATGCCGATACTGTTCCTGTCTGGTTGATACGAAATGTTAGATTGTCTCTACCGCCAGTGTAAACACCAAAGAAAGTATCATTATTGCCGACGACAGTATCATTGTGCAATTTAATGCGCATACCACAGACGCCAATTTCGTCAGCAGTTTGATCACGAAGCGAACCCGTACGAATGAATTGGTTTTGATGTCCAAATTGAAGTGCGTTACCACCGTGCGCACCTGCGACCGCGATACCGTCTTCAAATGACAGCAAGTCTACAAGAGCCCATTTACGTCGCAACAAATCGGCGTAATTTGCAGATGTGATTGATACATTCACGTAATCGAATGAGTCCAAGAATAATAGCGCCATTATCCTACCTCCACTCCGGCTTGGAGTGCATTCAAATTTGCAATTGTCCAGGCAACGGCTGTATCTGGGTCAGTATCTCGGATATTGAAGAGACTCTCAAATGCTGTTCCTGCAATTGCTTGAGCCGCTTCCGGGTAATTTATACCGCCTGACTTGAGTGCGTTTATGAGAGTGAAATCACTCGCGTCTGTTTCTCGTGCCACTGAATTGATTTGAAGACCGTGAACAGCCGTGTAGTTTGTTGATAAGTCATCGTAAGTAAACAAGGTTCTGTTTGTTGATACAGTATCTTCTATGTAATCACTATCATCATCGTGTGGGGCTGTTTCATTTACTAGAGCAAAACTATCGGTGCCACTACTAGTTGTCCAAGCTTCGTCGTCACCGTCTGCATCTGGATGCAATGATTTGAATGTCGTTGGTCCAGGGTAATCTGTGAGATCACCGCCGTCGTCATCCCATGCAATGCAGCCTGCGTATTGTGTACGATTAGCTCCGTTTAGGAGACCATGAATTTCGAGTGCAGAAAAGTCACCATTACCACTGTTGCGCGTGTCAACACCTGTCACTGTCCAAATAGTAGTGCCGTCAACTCGAAATTCATACGAACCTGTTGAATCATTGATGACTGTTTTGTATTCCACCCAATACCATTGGTTGGGCTCAAAGATAAAATCTGTAATGGTTTCAATAAAAGTGCCGCCTAGATACACAGAAATAGTGCCAGAGGCATGCATCCTTGCATTGATATGTAACTGGGCACCTCCGGAGTCGACAAGTCCGAACCACTGAGTCTCTGCAAGCCACCCTGTCGGGACGAGTCCACGGAACCAAAAACCCATTCCAACTTCAGCAGTTGAGGCAGTAGTTTTAGATAATGGCAGACGTATGGTATGTGATGTCTCAGCGAAAGACAGAGCAGCACCATTGCCACCGATGCCTGCAACAGTTGTTGCATCATCTCCAGTTGTGAAATCGAAAGAGTCTCCGCGCCCTTTTCTGTTCCCTAGATGAGTATCCAATTGAGGACCGGTGAGACTAATATCCAGCCAATCAAAAGATTCGACAAGCAATAGTGCCATTACTCTCCACTCCAAGAAAATAGTTTGGCAAAGAAGTCAGGCGAACTCGTACCGCCTGTTTTTCCATCCACGATCCAGCAAATTTCGTCTGGTCCACCGGCCATAAAAGTTGTTCGACCGAAAGTTGCATACTCGATGAAATCAATCCCGTTCTTCGAGAGTCTGAACTTTAGGTCTGTGTTATTATCCTCAATTTCAAACCAAATGATACCACTTCGTGCCTGTTGCCACTCTACAGCCGTGCCAAACGTGCCGTTTAACACAGTAGGGCTGTCGAAGTTGAAACCGTTTATATTAGAAGTTTCGTCGACACGGTTGCAAATAAAACTCAATTCACCAGTCGAATTTTCTCGGAAACCAAGCCCTACGAAAGGTCCATTGACTGCATTAGTGATAGTGCTTTGAATCATTGCCGCACGGATCGTATATGGCGGTGTCGGTGCAGATCGCAAAAGTACGCGGATATCATTTGCTACTGTTTGAGGGTGCTCACAAACAATGTTGCCATTTGCGTCAGTGCTGTATGTAGCTGTTCCTAGGTTCACCTCTGTAAAGTCGGTATTATCAATAGTTGCTTGAGTAGAGTTAACAAGACGATACGGCGATCTTATCCCAGCTAACGGATCACTAAAATCTTTCACACGTTGAAGTAACGCATCTTTTGTAAGAATTGCCTTAACGGCTGCCCCTGATACATGGGCCGCGCCTGCGGTACTTTCGATACCCCGAACCACAGTAAATACCGAACCAGAGACAGCCATTACCAGGAGCAATTCTTGTTCAATTAAAAGTCGGAAATCGCCGTCTGTTGGAAACATGGAGGTATCATCAACAGTCAAAGAAGTTGCGACATCTGTGATTGCACCGTTCAAGGATGTAACGGCGTTGTTTACAAATCGTTCTTGGCGCGCCATTAGGATTCATCCCATGCTACGAGTGTTGTTTGAAGTGGAACGGGATTACCAAAGTTGTTGACTGAGATACCAATCTGGTCCGGAGTTAAGAATGCCAAGCGTGCTTCACGACCAATTTCGATAAAGTTTACTCCATCTGCTGACAATCGAAAGATCAAATCAACATTGTCATCTTCTACTTGAAACCACGTGACGCTTCGGCTACTACCGCTCCAAAAGTCACCTGGAATGAAAGCTGTTCCTGTCGCTGTCGGGCTGGCAAACTTGAAAACATTAGCCTTAATTGCGTCTAAACCTGACTGCCCAAAGTGATAGAATTCTCCGGTAGCGTTGTCACGCACACAGGCTCCACAAGTTGGAAGATCAGATGCAGAGTCTGGCACAAATAAGTTGGGAATAAATCCAATTGTCCAGACCCACGGTGCCGTCGGAGCTGCAATAACCATGAGTCCATAGTCATTCGCTGCCATTTGGGCCTGCTTTTCAACTAAAATTGAGCCTTGCGATTGGTTTGTCTTGGATGTAGTTCCATCGCCAGCAAAGTTAATATCTGTGAAACTTGTGGTTGTTAAAACAGCTCCAGCAGTATCAATCAATTGATGAGGGATAGCATTTGAGTCATCGAAGAACGGATTATTCCAATCTCGCTGCATTCGACGAATGCCCTCGCGGGTGATAATCTGGGCGACGTTAGCGCCGTCAGTGTGTGCAGCAGCAAGGCTTGATTCGGCGCCTCGCGTGACAGTCAAGTTGTTACCGGCGATTGCAGTCACCAACATTATTTCTGAATCAATGATGATTCGGAATTGTGGGAGCGGCGAGAATACACTGGCATCGGCAACTGCGACTGTTGAAGTCGAGTTATCAATGGTACCATTAAGTAAGGTCACCGATCCGTTTTCAATACGTTCTCGTGCCATTGTTTACTCCTGCCATGCCAATAATTGTACGTAGCCTTCGTTGGTGCTAAGATTATCGATTGACATCCCCACTTGATCAGGTGCTCCGCCTAGTTCTACTGTTCGTCCCTGTGTAAAGACACTAATGAAATAGATACCGTCGAAGGACACTCGCATTTGTAAGTCCACTCCATCATCTTCTAATTTGAACCAAACAATCCCAGCGGGACTGGGCTCAAATCGTCTAAATGCATTCACCCCATTCTGAAAGACATCTGCGAGGTTGTGATCAACTCGCCATCGTTCACTAAGTTGGTCAAACGGACGGTGCCGCCAGTTAAGAGTTGAATTATTTGATGAACGTCTAAAATGAGGCCCATAGATTCCACCTTCAGCCCCCGTGGCTGATACTACGTTGAGTCGGTATGCTCCTGTAATCACATATGGAGTTGCAGGAGCGGGTCGTACAATTTGTGCGATTGTTGTTACCACCCTAGTGGGTTGTCGCATAATGATGGCCCCGCCAGGGTCATCAATCAGTGTCAATGTCGATCCATTGACAACTGTAAAGCTTGAGGATGTTAGAATATTCCCGTCTGTACCAGCAATTCGGAATGCGGGGCGTTGCGGAGACATTGGGAAGCATTGCTCAGCCAAAAACCGATCAATGCTTTCTTGGGCTACAACTGCACGTACCTGAGAACCATTTACATGATCAACACCGGCAGCGCGAGTCACTGTGAAAGTGTTTCCACCTACCTGTGTAACAACCATGATTTCGTTGTCAACAATGACGTGGAATACACCCTCGGTTGGAAAATCAGAGGCGTTCAATACAGAGATGCTAGTATCACTAGAGGCTGAGGGTGCTGACAACACAGTTTCCGCGCTGTTAGGAATTTGTTGTTGTGTCACCATTACTCACCGTCCCAAGCCACTAAACTGACATATACATCATGAGCTGTCACATCAGCGTTAATTACGAACCATCCTACTCGATCAGGTCCAGCACCTGTAAAACTTGCGCCACGAAGTTCATTATGAAACTCTAGAAAATTCACTCCGTCTGTTGATAGTCGGAAGTAGATGTTCGTACCATCATCTTCAATTTGCAGCCATACCGTTGCAGACGGGGAGGGTTCAGATCGTAAGAGTGTAATAAGTGATGAATCAAAAGCTTCCGCTATGTATTTATCAACACCTAGCCGGCTTCCCAGTGCGTCAAAAGGTCGATGACGAATTACTAGTGTTTCGTCGTTTACAGTTTCCCTGAAATGAATTCCAAATACCGGACCATCTTGAGCCGTAGCCGAGACACCAGTCATTCGTACCGCGGCAGTAATGATGTACGGTGTTGATGGTGCATTACGTTCCAAACGCACAAGACGGACTGTTGCATCGGGCGCAAGGAATTGAACCGTAATGCTTCCATCAGCATTATCTGAGATGGTTGCATTTGTTGTTGTAATTTCTGTGAAGTCAGCCTTTGTCAAAAGGTTTCCATTTGTATCTTGAATACGATACGGCGGTCGAGAAAATGCAAATGTGTCTACACTCTCTCGAATAAGGGCTTCCAATACAGCTTTGGTTAACAAATTGATTACCGGGGCGTCCATCGAATGGTTAGTGGCAACTGTATTTTCTATGCCACGTACTACAGTTAGTGTGTTGCCTGAGCGAGCTGTCACAAGCATAATTTCGTTGTCTATAACAACACGGAAGTCACCTTCGGTAGGGAAACTACTGCCATTGATAAGAACTACAGCAGTCGCAGAAGTATTGATACTTGCGGCTAACGTAGATTCGGCATCGTTTGCAATTCGTTCTCTGCGAACCATGATGACTCCAATGGTAGAAAATGGGTGGGCTGGCCAGCCGTGACCAGCCCACCCCGGCGAGGGAGATTACGCACTCACCGTGTAAGTAACTTTCAACTGGTCGCCGTTCTGTACAGTCACGTCGCCAGACGTGAATAGAGCAGTGGCCCAAAGGGTTGCACCAGCGGCGTGGTCACCCTTAGTCTGCGGCGCAGCACCGCCACCTACAGTAAAGACACCCTTCACGGTGCCGGAGCCAGTGATGTTGTACACAGCCACAGTTGAGTTGGTGATTGATTGGGCAGATGCCGGGTCTGGCCCCCACTCTGGCCGGGTCGTGGTATTGTCAGCGTTATTTCCATCCGTGTAATTCTTAAATTCATCCCAGCCATTGCCAGCTTGATCGATGTCATCATACGTGTCATCGGCAGCCAATGCTGTGAAACCACTGTTGTCAATCAGTCCTAAGAACCACGATGAAATCTGGGCTGCCCCGTCAAACATCACATCCAACAACTTATCTTTGCCTTCATTGACAATACCGTTGTTGAAGTGGTACTCATTGAAACGTTGTCCATCACGCCAGTGCTGGACGATAAATCGACCTTGCAACTTCACAAGGGAAGGTGCTTCAGGCTGAAGGTTAGTCGCCGGGATCATTGCGCCGGCACGAACCAACTGAACCTTTGCGCTACTTCGCGCGGTCAGTCTTGATGCACTCATGGTGTTCTTTCTCCATTTAGAGTGACGAGGTTCCTCGTCGCAGTTCTCGGCGAATGCTACGAGCTACTTGACGACCTGTATTTGAGGATTCTTGTCCCCCAGATACAGTAACATTGATGTCACCGACATTGGTGACGGGGCCGCCACCTTGGCGGTATACAGGCTGACGGCCTGCATTGATTGCTTGAAGTTGTGAAAAGAATCTTTTTGAACTTCGAGCATTAACAACAAATTCTCCTGGTGATAACATTGCTGGAATAGTATCCGTTCCACGAGAAGCAAAGCCTCCCCCTGCTAAGAAGCGAGGAAAGAATCTGCCCATACGAGCCGTTGCGGCTGATCCACCACTAGCCGTTGCCGCCGCAGTTGCTACTTGGTTAGCAAAGGCTGCTGCTGCCCCCCAGTTGCTTGCAATTTGCGCTGATGCACTCACTTGCCCATTTGTTTCTGTGCGAGCACTTTGAATATTTGTTGCGGCGGCACCTGTACTCGTGGTTAAATCTCCAGAGAGTGCGTTTAATCTTTCCTGCGCTCTAACACCCTGTTCAGCTTCTGTGGTTCTAGCGCGTATAGTGTCAAGGACCCGTTGGCC
>SDBT01004113.1_pt1 | contig 24814 bp, 36 predicted proteins | sample 2277101 | NCBI WGS metagenome assembly SDBT01 (sample SAMN10404973, study PRJNA504765) | marine sediment metagenome | isolation source: marine sediment core GS10_PC15, 103 cmbsf | place: Arctic Ocean: Southern Knipovich Ridge | collected 2010 | reverse complement strand
GCCTCGAAGATGGTCGGCCTGAGCGAAGGCCATTTCTCCGCGAGCGCGATCGAATAGGTTCCGGCGCCTCCGCCGAGATCGAGCATCGTTTCGGTTCCGTTGAGATCCAGAATTTCGGCCACGAGCCTGGCGGTCATCCGGCTGGATTGATCCAGGCCGACGGTGAACTTCCGCACGCTCTTGCGTTCGGCCGCGTCCGTCGCCTGAAATTCCGGCAGCTTGCGCTTGCTCTTCTGTCCCTTACGCACCACGTCTTCCAGCCGCAGTCTGCGCCCCAGGCTGTGATAGGAATGACTCAGCATAGCGCCGACGTACTCGGGCGACTCGCTGGTGAGATAACGCGCCGTGTCGGACCTGTTCTCGTAGAGCGCGCCGGATTTCCTGAGATACCTGAGCGCGACAAGGGCGTCGAGCAGAATCCGGGCGCCTTTTCGATCAACCTTCAGGCGGGCGACGATTTCCTCCAGGCCAAGCGCGCCTTGCGACAGGCATTCAAAGACGCCCATATCGTTGGCCACAAAAAGGACCAGCGACTTTGTGAAAGCCTGCATCGGCGCGAATTTTTCTTCCCTCGTCGCGGCAGATCGCCACGGATCGAGTTTCCTGTTTTCTCGTGACATCGGAGCGCCCTCCCATTCGGCCCTACTTCTGCTGCAAAGAGCTAAGCTCCTCCAGGGTCGCTTCGTCGTCCGGATCCAGTTGATGCGCCAGCATGAGTTCGCCGATTGCGGCGTCGCGCATGAACTTCCTCTTGTAAAGGATTCCCAGATGGTAGTGCGTGGAGGGATCGTCCGGGTTGTCTTTTGCGACGACGGTGAACTGCTCAATCGCGTCGTCGGCGCGCCTCATTCGCTCGTAAACGAGGCCGAGATAATAGTGGGCAATCGTGTAGGAGCGGTCCGAGGCCGCCACTTTCTCGAACGCCTCGGCCGCCTTTTCCAAGTGTCCGAGGTGAAGCTGCGCTAGCCCGAGCTGCAACAGCGCCGGAATAAAGTCGGGCGCGGTAGCCAGCGCGGCCGAGTACGCCTGGATCGCCTCCTCGATCATGCACTTTTGATAACGGCACAACCCGAGCCGAAAGTAGGCGTAGATGAATCTCGGGTTCTTTTCGATAATGCGCTCGAACGTTTCGATCGCCTGGTCGACGCAGCCAAGATCGTAGTAGACCATCCCAATCTTGAACAGGACCTCCTGGCTCTCCGGCCTCTTCGAGAGCAGGAGTTTGTAGGACGCGAGCGCTTCGTCCAGATCGCCGCGCGCCTCGCTCTTGAAGGCCCCCTCGAAAAGGTCGGGGATATTCACGTCGCCCAACGCGCCTCCGCAATCCCCGCAAAATTTGTGTTCGCCCTTGTTTTCGGAACCGCATTCAGGACATTTCATGGCACGATCCCTCCCGTGACTATGACCGCGGCCGCGCGCTCGATGGCGACCAGCAATGTTTGAGGAAAAACTCCCAGAAGAATCGTCGCAGTCGCCGAGAAAATAAGAGCGGCGTGCAGCGGCGCCGACCCGACGTCGGACACCTCGGATTCCTGTTCCCTCATGAACATGTGCACGACGATTCGCGCATAGTAGAAAAGTGAAATCACGACGTTGACGACTCCCGCCGCCGCCACCATATACATCTTCGCATTTATCGCCGCCATGAAGATGTAGAACTTGCCGAAAAAGCCGACTGTCGGCGGTATCCCAGCAAGTGAGAGCAAGAACACGAGCATCGCGATCGCGACGGCCGGCCTGCGCCGGGCAAGCCCGGAGAAATCACGCAGGTCTTCTCCGAAGCCGTCCCCCTTCCTCATGTACATCAGGAGGCTGAATGCGCCGATGTTCATTATCGTGTACGCGAACAGGTAAAAGACCACGCTCGCCGCCGCGTCGGGCGCGCCCGAATCGGCCCCGTCGGCGGCCGCCATGGCGGCGATGCCGATGAGGACGTAGCCGGAATGGGCGATGCTGGAATACGCGAGCATCCGCTTTACGCTCCGCTGCGCTATCGCGGCGACGTTGCCGACCGTCATCGTCAGGACCGCCAGTATGCTCATCAGCGTCAGCCAGTCGGTCGCTATCGGATGGGCGAAGGCCTCGAGTGTTCGCGCCAGACCGGCAAAGGCGGCCGCCTTGGGACCAACCGACAGGAAGATGGTCACCGGTGTCGGCGCCCCCTGGTACACGTCGGGCGCATACATGTGGAACGGCGCCGCCGTGACCTTGAACCCGAATCCGGCGGCCAGAAACACGAGCGCCGCAATCGCCACGCCGGGCGCCCGCTCCGCAACTTCGCCCATGCGGTCGTAAATCTGCCCGAAATTCGTCGTCCCGACCGCGGCGTAGACAATTGAGATTCCGAACAGCAGCACGGCCGAAGCCATTATGCTGAGCAGGAAATACTTTATCGCGGCCTCATTGGACCACAGGTCCTTCTTCGTGAGACCGACTAGTATGTATGTCGACAGCGACGTCAACTCGATCCCCACAAACAATGTCATGAAATCGTATGCGGACGCAAGCAGCATCATCCCGACAATCGCGAACAGAAGCAGCGCGTGGAACTCGCCGCCGATAACGCCGCGCGCGCGAAGGTAGTCGTGCGAGACGAGCGCCGTCAGAATGCCCGCCAGGATAAACATCATTTTGAAAATCCGCGCGAACCCGTCGCTGATGAACATGCCGGAATAGGCGATAACCCTTCCATCGCCTCCGAGGCGGGCCAGCAACAGCCCCGCCGTGACAAGAGCCGCGACCGCGACAAACCCCAGCCACGTCTGTCCGCGCTCGCCGACGACGGTCCCGAGAAGCAGGATCGCCATCGCCATGACGGACAAGAATATTTCGGGCGTGACTACTTGAATATCCATTGTGTAATCCGGGCGGCCCATCCCCTATCCGGGCCGCATTAGCGTTCGACGCCTTATCCCTTGAGCTTTCGCCAATCGCCGGAGTTTACGGTCGAGCGCGCTCTGAAAAGAAGCATCAGCAACGCAAGTCCGATAGCGGCCTCGGCGGCGGCCACGGCGATCACAAATACCGCGAATGTCTCGCCGGTCGAGTTCGCCCACTCGGCCGAAAACCCGATGAAGTTAAGGTTGACCGCGTTCAGCATCAACTCCGCCGACATGAACATGACGATGATGTTTCGCCGCAGCACGAAGCCGGCGAGCCCTATCGCGAAAAGAGCGACGCTGAGGATCATGTAGTCCGACGCCGTGACCATACTCATTCCTTTTCCGCTTTTCCGATCACCATCGCGCCCACCAGCGCGACCAGGAGCACGAGAGACACGGCCTCGAACGGAAGCGTCGCCCCGAAATAAATCGCCTTCCCCATCCTCTCGACCGCCCCCTCGGTCGCAACCTGCGCGGCCGGAGCGTCGAGCCGGAGTTGGAGAGAAATCGGCGCGAGAACCAGCAGGAGCAGCGCTGTCGTCCCCAGGGCGGCGGCCACCATCCACGGCGGCGCCGGCCCTTCGGCCGCGATCTCGACGTCCACGAACATTATTATGAACACATAGAGAACCATGATGGCGCCCGCGTATATGATAAGTTGAACGACGGCCAGGAATTCGGCGCGCCTGAGGAGGAAGAGGACGGCTATGCACAGGAACACCGTGATGAGCCAGACCGCGCTGTGCACCGGATTGGTCTGGCTGACAACCCTGAGCGCCGCGATGACCGAGATCAGGCCGACGACATAAAAGACCAGATCGGAAAAGCCGCCTATGCCGCGAACGGCCGCGATTGCGGCGACGAACAGGAACGCGCATCCGGCGCCCGTCCACAGGAGGCGCCCGCTCCACGCGCGCGACTTCGCCGCCCGCAGGATTGTCAGCCCGGCCAGCGCGCCGAATATGAGATAAAGGCTTATTCCCATTTCTTCATGCCGCCTTCGCGCTTGGTTTCCTCGTAAACTTCGAGGAGCATCTCTTTTGTGTAGATCATTTCCCTGCGCGAGCGACTCACCATGTCGTAGATTTGCGTGAGTTCGATCGCCTCTTCGGGGCACGCCTCTTCGCACATGCCGCAGTAGATACAGCGCAACTCGTCGATGTCGAAGCGCACGGGATATTTCTCGCGGTCGGGCCACGGGGCCTCGGCGCCCACGATTTCGATGCAGCGGGCGGGACACGCCGTGGAGCACAAAAAGCAGGCCACACACTTGACGCGCCCCAGCTCGTCCTTATTGAGCCGATGCAGACCCCGATAGCGGGGAGACACCTCGACCTTTTCCTCCGGATACTGAACGGTGAACTTTCGGGTGAACAGGCGGCTGATCGTTTCCGCAAGCCCCTTGATAAGGGCCGGCAGATACATACGATCGACAAGCGTCATCTCGTATTCTTCGCGCCTTTGCGCCCCGCCGCCGTCCGGCCGGCCTTCGGTGTCGCTCATAGTGAACGTCTCCGCCCTCTAAAGGGCCATCAGTATCCCGGTCACAAAAATATTCGCGAGCGCCAGCGGCAGCAGAACTTTCCAGCATAGCCGCATGAGCTGGTCGTAGCGAAACCGCGGCAAACTCCAGCGAATCCACAAATAGAAGAACAGCAGCAGGCCCACCTTCACAGAGAACGCGCCGACTTGCAGAAACTCCTCGAGCAACGGCGGCAGGCCAAGCGCGCCGAGGCCCGGCAGATGCCACCCGCCGAAGAAAAGGACGACCGCAAGCGCCGAGCTGGTGATCATCGCCGCGTACTCGGCCAGGAAGAACATGGCGAACTTCACGCTGCTGTATTCGGTGTGGTATCCGCCGACAAGCTCCTGCTCGGCCTCGGGCAGATCGAACGGAAGCCGATTGTTCTCGGCCAGCGAAGAAATGAAAAACAGCATGAACGCGAGCGGCTGCAGGAATATGTTCCACCTCGGTATCACGCCCAGCATGTAAGCGGTCTGCGTCTCGACGACCTGCTCCAGCCGCAGCGAGCCGGTAATCATCAAAACCCCTATCACCGAGAGGCCGAGCGGTATCTCGTAGCTTATCATCTGCGCGCACGACCGCAGCCCGCCCATCATCGAATATTTGTTCGCCGACGCCCACGAGCCCAATACGATGCCGTATACGGTCAGCGAGGCCATCGCCACGACGTAAAGCAGGCCGACGTTGACACGCGCGACCTGAAGCGGTATCTCCCGCCCCCCGAGCGTTATCGAGTCGCCAAACGGGATGACCGCGAACGTCATCAGCGCCGGGATCACTATCATGCCGGGCGCGAGCACGTAGATGACCTTGTCGGCGCGAGAAGGAATGATGTCTTCCTTGAGCAGAAATTTCAGGCCGTCGGCGATCGGTTGAAGAAGCCCCTGCCAGCCGACGCGATTCGGCCCCAGCCTCTCCTGAAGGAAGGCGCTCACGCGGCGCTCCGCCAGAACGAGATACATCACCGTCAACTGGACCGCGCCGAAAACGACCAGCGCTTTCACCACGGCGATCAGCGTTATGGCAAGGATTCCTTTCAAGCTTCCCCGCCCTTCTCCGAAACAGCGGCCTCGGCCGTCGGCGTCACGAAGCCGGTCTCGCCGATCCCGTCGAGGGCGACGTGGCCGGGCACATCCCGCGCGAGCGCCGCCGAGGCCTCGCGGACCGTGCGAAACCCGAGCGCCACGCCCAATGCTCCCGCCAACTCGACGATGACGTTCAGATCGTGGCCCGCCTCGCCCGGCGGGTCGAATGCGGGCGATAGCGCCTGAACGATCCCGCGCGAATTCGTGAATGTTCCTTCCTTTTCGGCATAGGCTGCGCCGGGCAGGACGACGGTCGCCGCCTCGGTCAGCGCCGACGGCAGAGTAGCCTGGACGATGGAGCAATCCGCCGCCGCCGCAAACTTCGCCAGGGTCTCTATCGCGTTGATATCCGAGTGCGGCCCGCAAATAACGTACAGCGCGCGCGTTCCGGCGAGGGAGTCGAGGTCGGTCAGTGTCTCTCTTTCATCCGGCTGCGCGAATTCCTTGAGGATGTCGAGCGCTCCGCGCGCGTTCGGCGAGCGGTCTTCCTCGATGACGAAACCGCCGGCGAACTCCTCGCGGGGCCCTCGCGCGCCAGAGAGCAGGCGGAGATTCCGCGTGGCGCCCAGCTCGGCGGCGAGCCTTGCGATCGCGAACGCCTCCTCGTTTGTGGCGTCGGAGGAGACGACGAAACCGACGGAGTCGGGGCCGTCCCGGTCGATGATTTCGCGCAGGCGGCCGGCCGCAAGGGAAAACGCGTCGCGCCACGCGACCTCGTCGGGCTCTTCTTCGCGGCGCGTCGTCGGCCTCTTGAGCCGGTCGGCGTTTCCGACGAGCTTATAATCCATCCTGCCGACGTCACACATCCAGTAGCCGTTGACGAGCGGATTGGGCCTGGGCCTCACCCGCATGATTTCGCCGTCGGCGTGGTCGAGCAAAACGTTGCAGCCGACCGAGCACGCCGGGCATACGCTCTTTGCGCTCGTCAACTCCCACACGCGGCGCTTGAAGAGGAAATCCTTGCTCAGGAACGCGCCCACGGGACATATATCGGCAATGTTGCCGGCGAGCATGTCGTCTATTCCGACACCGGGAAACACGTCGATCTCGGTTCGCGCGCCCCTGTCGTACACGCCCACCTGCCCGAGGCCCGAGACTTCCTGGGCGAAACGCACGCAACGAGTGCACATTATGCAGCGGTCGGCGTACAGCAGCAGGTCCCTGCCGACGTCCTTTTTACGCTGTTTGATTTTCTGCTCGCGAAAACGGCTCTCGGCGAATCCGTAAATGTAGCTGTAATCCTGCAGATCGCATTCGCCGGCCTGGTCGCAGACGGGGCAGTCGAGCGGATGGTTCAGCAGCAGAAACTCCATCACTTCGCGCTGGGCGTCTTTCACGCGCTCGTTGTCGGTGATGACGACCATCCCTTCTTCGGCCGGGGTGGAGCATGCGGTCGCGAGTTTGGGCGAGTCCTTGACCTCTACCAAGCATATGCGGCAGCATCCCGCAATGCTCAGGCCCGGGTGGAAGCAGTAACGCGGGATGAAAATGCCGAGCCTGTCGGCCGCGTGCATGATTGTCGCTCCCTCGTCGACCTCGACCTGGCGTCCGTCTATTTGAACCAGCGGCATCCTTCGAACCTCACAGTTTCGCGGTCGCAACCCGGATCGACTTCTCTGTTCCGAACGGGCATGCGCCGCCGCTGATGTGTCGATCGAATTCGTCGCGAAATTTTTCGACGAAGCTGCGTATCGGGAATACCGCGCCGTCGGCAAGGGCGCATATCGTCCGACCGAGCATGTTGTCGCATATCTTGAGAATCATATCCACGTCGCCGGGTTTTCCGTCGCCTCGCTCGATGCGGGCGAGGATTCGGGCCGCCCAGTTGGTTCCTTCGCGGCAGGGTGTGCATTCGCCGCACGACTCGTGCGCGTAAAAGCGGGCCACGTTCCAGCACGCGTTCACCATGCACGTCGAATCGTCCATCACGATGATTCCGGCCGAGCCGAGCATGCTGCCGGCCTTGGACACCGAGTCGAAATCCATCAGCACATCCAGGTCTTCGCCCGTGAGAACGGACGACGACGTCCCGCCGGGGAGGACCGCCTTGAGCCCGCGACCGCGCGGTATCCCGCCGCCGGCCTCGTAGATGAGTTCGCGTAGCGGCACGTCCATCGGGTACTCGTACACGCCCGGTTTGTACACGTGCCCGCTCAGGCAGTAGAGTTTCGGGCCGTAGTTGTTGTCGGCGCCGAGACTCTTGAACCATTCCGCTCCCCGGAGGATTATGTGGGGAACGCATGCGAGCGTCTCGACGTTGTTGATGACGGTCGGCTCGTAAAACGCGCCGCGCGTCGCCGGATACGGCGGTTTGAGGCGAGGCCAGCCACGCGCGCCGCCGAGCGATTCGAGCAGCGCCGATTCCTCTCCGCAGATGTAGGCGCCCGCGCCCTCGTGCACGTATAGCTCGACGTCGAAGCCCGATCCGAGAACGTTCTTGCCCAGAAAACCACGCTCGCGCGCCTGGGCGAGCGCCTTTTCCAGGATGCGGTGGCAATCCGCGTACTCGCCGCGAAGATAAATATATCCGATATGCGCGTCGAGCGCGTAGCAGCTGACGATCATGCCTTCGATAAGCTGGTGCGGATCGATTTCGATGAGCACGCGGTCCTTGAACGTGCCGGGCTCGCTCTCGTCGGCGTTGCAGCAAAGGTAGCGCGTCTTTTTCGGATCGCGGTCGAGGAAATTCCATTTGAGGCCGGCGGGAAAACCCGCGCCGCCGCGGCCCCGGAGGATGGCGTCGGTCACTTCCTTTTCTACCTGCTCGGGCGTCATCCGCCCGAAAGCCTTCCTGGCGGCCTCGTAGCCGCCCGCCGCCAGGCACACGTCTATGTCGGTCGAGTTTTCGACACCGCGATTTTTCAGCAGAACGGGTTCCACTCGCTCACTCCCCCCATTCGAGGCCGCCCTTGCGCCAGATGTAGACGAGGCCCACGACAAGTACCATCAAGAATATGAACATCTCGATAAGAACGAACGGATGCTCCTTGACGGAATCTTTGAATATGACGGCCCATGGGTACAGGAAAACGACTTCGACGTCGAATATGATGAAGAACATCGCGAACAGATAGTATTTGATCGGAAGCTTTCCGGGTACCCAGCGAATTGGCGGCATGCCGGATTCGTAGGGCTCCAGCTTGACCGGGCCGCGCCTGCGGGGGCCGACGACGTGTGTGATGACCAGGCTGAACGCGGCAAACCCGAAAACGATTACGAACATGACGAGTATGGGGATGTAGTCTCTCAGCATTGCGATTGAGTTCCTCTGGGAGGTGGTCTATTCATTCCAGGCCGCCCAGTATCTCGTCTATCCTCTTTGCGCTCACGTTTCCGTACAGCTCATTGTTAACGAGCACGGCGGGCGCCTGTTCGCACGCGCCGACGCATTCGACTTTGCCGAGCGAGAACTTGCCGTCGGGCGTGACCTCGCCGAAGCCGACGCCCAGCTTTTCGGTGAGATAGTCCGCGAGGAAATCGGCGCCCGTTATCGCGCACGTAAGCGTCTGGCAGACTTCGATGTGATACTTTCCGACGGGCTCTGTCCGGAGCATCGAGTAGAACGACAGCGTGTCGGCCACGTGACCGGGCGAAAGCCCCAGGCGTAGCGCGATCGCGAGCGTCGCGCCCTCGGAGACGAAGCCGAAGCTGTCCTGACACGCGAGAAGCGCCGGGATGAGCGCGGCGCGCGTATCGGGATAGCGCCCGAGCAGGCCGTCTATTTCTTCGATCAGCGCCTTGGGCAGCTCGAGCGGCTGCGGCTTTTGATTCGTCTCTTTAGAAGGCCAGGCCATATTCAGGCTCCCGCGGTCGGCTTCATCGATCGAGCTCGGCCGCGATAATATTGAGGCTTCCCAAGGCTGCGACGGCGTCGGCGATGAGGCTTCCCTCGACCATCTTTGTGAATGCCTGGAAGTTGACGAATGACGGCGGCCGCGTGCGCGCGCGATACGGCCTCTTGCTCTCGCCGTCGCCGACAATGTAGTAGCCGAGCTCGCCGTTGGGCGCCTCGGTGGGCACGTACACTTCGCCGGCGGGCAGCTTCGGCCCCTTGTCTGGCATTATCAGTTCGAAATGGTAAATGAGCGATTCCATTTCGGTGTAGACTTTCTCTTTGGGCGGCAGGCGAATCTTCGCCGACTGGTCGACGTCGACCGGCCCGGACGGCATGTTGTTGATCGCCTGTTCGGTGATTCGAATGCTCTGCCTCATCTCCTCGAGCCGAACGAGGTAGCGATCGTAGACGTCGCCGTTCTCGCCGTATGGAATCTCAAAATCGAAATCTTCGTATGAGCTGTAGGGCTCGGCCTTTCGTATGTCCCACACCACTCCCGATGCGCGCAGGCAAGGGCCCGTGAGGCCGTAGGCGACCGCGTCTTCAGCTGAAATGACGCCGACGTCCTTCGTCCTGTCTATCCAGATTCGGTTGCGCGTGAGCAGCTTTTCGATCTCATCGAGGCGTTCGGGAAATTGCCCGCAGAACTCCAGCGTCTTCAGCTCAAAGCCCTTCGGGATATCGGCCCAGAGGCCTCCGGCGCGGGTGTAGCTGGTGGTCATGCGCCCGCCCGTGACCATCTCGATGATGTCGTAGAGCTTTTCGCGCTCGCGGAAGCACCAGAGGAACGCGGTAAACGCGCCGAGGTCGAGCGCGTGCGTGCCGAGAAAGATCAGGTGGTCGGAGATCCGGCTCAGTTCGGCGAGCGCGACGCGGATGTATTGGCAGCGTTTCGGAACTTCGACATCGAAGAGTTTTTCGACGGCGAGATGCCATGCGATGTCGTTGTTGAGCGCCGACATGTAGTTCATTCGGTCGGCGACGGTGACGTACTGGTTGAAGTCGAGATGTTCGCCAAGTTTTTCGAATCCGCTGTGAAGGAAGCCGATGTAGGGCGTGGCCTTCACGATGATTTCGCCGTCGAGCTCCATCTTGATCCGCAGCGTGCCATGCGTGGCCGGATGCTGGGGGCCGAAGTTGAGCGTCATGCCCCTGAAGCCGCTGATCGGGAGATCCATGATTCGCGCTTCGCCCATGGCTCACCTCGCCCTCGGCGAGCGCGACTTCTCGATTATCCGGCCGTCTCGCGTGACGTAGGGGAAAGATTCGCGCTCGCCCCTGCCCTCGAGCGGATAATCTTTTCTCAGCGGGAAATGCTCGGAGTCCTCGGGCATGAGTATGCGGCGAAGATCGGGATGATTGCGGAAGACGACGCCGAACATGTCGAAGACCTCACGCTCGAGCCAGTCGGCGGTCGGCCAGAGCGGCGTGAGCGAGTCTATGCGCGGCTCGTCCTCGGGCAGGAAACACTTGAGGCGAATCCGGCTTCCGTGCTCGAAGGAATAGAAGTGGTAGACGACGGCGAAACGCCCGCGCTCGGGCATGGGCGCAAGATGGAGATAGTCGACGCAGGTGAGGTCGGCGAGGTGGCGAAACGAGAGTTCGGGCTCGTCGCGCAGATATTCGGCGATCTCGAATATCACGTCGCTGTCGACGCTGAGCGTCACCTCGTCGCGGAACTCGGTCTGCTCGTGAACGGCCCGGGGAAACCGCGCGCTCAGGCGGCCGACGGTTTGCATCCTGTGCTGTTCGATCTGCTCTTTCGGCCTCGGGGTCAGGTAGACTTCCAACCTCTCTCGGCTCCTCTCATATTTCCTGTCGCTCGCCGGCGATCTGTTCCTGAATGCTGATGACGGCCTCGATGACGGCCTCGGGACGCGGCGGGCAGCCGGGAATGTAAACGTCGACGGGCATGAAGTTGTCGACTCCCTGGATGACGCTGTACGTGTCGAAAACGCCTCCGCTGCTCGCGCACGCGCCCATCGCGATGACCCATTTGGGCTCGGGCATTTGGAGATAGATTCGCTGCAACACTGGCATCATCTTGATACAAACCCTGCCGCCCACGATCATGAGGTCGGACTGGCGGGGCGAAAAGCGGATTGCCTCGGCGCCGAAGCGGGCGAGATCGTATCTGGAGGCGAGGGTGGCCATCAGTTCGATTGCGCAGCACGCGGTGCCGAACGGCATCGGCCACAGCGAGTTCTTGCGCGACCACCTGATCAGATCCTCGACTTTCGTGGTCAGAACCTGTCTGGAAATTTTCGCTTTGAGATCCACTTTCTGGCTCCGGAGCGCTGGTTGCGACTGTCTATATCGAAATGCAATTCCTGACAGGTAAAATCAATATATTATGCGGCCCGCCGAGGCATCCCGCTAGTTGGCCGCGAGCATCCTATCCGAGGGCGATGCGCCCGCGGACGGCGCGGTCCATCAACGGTTTTCCAACCGGGTCAACGACGCCCGCGCCGTCGAGCAGTTCGACGACTTTGTCGGTCAGCGCGACCCTGTACGCGAGCCCGCCGGAGCCGGTTGCGAGGAGATTGTCCCTGATCGACCCCTGCAGATGTTCGAGCGAGACGGGCTTGACTTCGGCGATCTCCCTGGTGTCGATTTGCTGGAGGACGCCGGAGACGTGGGCGGCGAGCGTTACGTCGCGGGCGCGATCGCTGTTCATGCTGCCGACGAGCAGATCGAACTCCATGTCGAACATCGCCTGTCGCGGGTGGATAATCTCGGGGGCGCCGTATTTGCGCTCGAGCTCCACTATGGCCTGTGCTCGCTGACATACATGATCGGTCTCTCCATGCGGCGCCGTGGAGGTCGCCCCGATAGTCATTTATAGTTACTTGTGGAGATACAGGCTACGACTCCTGTAAACAGATTGTAGCATTATTCCGCTTATGGTTCAATGATGAATGGAGACTCCGCTGTGCAAGGCGAATACGGACTCTTTCGGCGAATAAGCGCGTGGCTGGGAAAAAAGAAAAGCCCCGCAAAAGCGGGGCGTGTAGCGTCGGAGTGTTTCGGCAAGCTCGCTAGACCATCTCGATGATTGCCATGGGGGCTGCGTCGCCTTTGCGTGGGCCGAGTTGCATGATGCGCGTGTAGCCGCCGTTGCGTTCTGCGAAGCGGGGCCCGATTTCGGCGAAGAGTTTCTGCACGGCTTTTTTGTCGCCGAGCATCGCGGCCACCTGGCGACGGGCGGCGAGGTCGTCCTGGCGCTTGCCAAGCGTGATAAGCTTTTCGGCGACGGGCCTGAGCGCCTTCGCTTTCGCGTGCGTGGTGGTGATTTTTTCGTTGTCTATGAAGGCGATGGCCAGGTTCGCAAGCAACGCCTGTCTATGGGTGCTGGTGCGACCGAGCTTGCCTTTTTTCTTTCTGTGTCTCATCTTTCAGTCAGCCTTCCCGTGCAGGCCTTCGCACGCCGGCCTGCTTCATTAAGCCTTCTCGAAATCCTTTCGAAATCTTTTTGCGCCCTACCGGTCGTTCGCCGGGTCGTCTTTTTTCCTCTATTCCGAGTCGAGATCGAAATCGCTGAGGTCCATGCCGAAGTCGAGGTTCATGCTGATGAGCACGGCTTTGATTTCCTCGAGCGACTTTTTCCCGAAATTGCGATACTTGAGCATCTCGGGCTCGGTTTTTTGCACGAGTTCGGAGATATTACTGATGTTGGCCGCGCGCAGGCAGTTTGCGGCGCGAACGGAGAGCTCGAGTTCGTTGACGGTCTTGTCGAGATATTTCTTGATCTCTTCGGCCTCTTCGGTGCGGGCCGCCCTGGCGTATTCCTCGTCGGCCTCGGCCTTGACGAAGATGTTGAAGTGCCTGATGAGTATTTTCGCCGCCGAGGCGAGGGCGTCTTCGGGTAGGAGTCCGCCGTTTGTCCAGATTTCGAGTATGACGCGGTTGTAGTCGGTGATCTGGCCGACGCGGGCGTCTTCGACGGCGAAGTTGGCCTTCTCGACGGGCGAGAATATGGAGTCGATGCATATCGTGCCGATGGGGAGGTCTTCGCGCTTGTTCTGCTCGGCGGAGACATATCCCCTGCCGCGGCCGATCTCGATTTCTATTTCCAGCTTGGCCCCCTGATTCAGCGTGAGCAGGTGCTGATCGGGGTTGAGAACAAGGATTTCCTCGTCGACCGCCAGGTCGGCGGCGCTAAGGATCCTCTTCCCCTTGGCGCTGATCTGGACGATCTTCGTCTCTTTCGTGCCGTGCAGCCTAAGCCGGATGGACTTAAGGTTGAGCACGATTTCGGATACGTCCTCCACGACGCCCGGTATGGCGCCGAATTCGTGCTGCACGCCATCGATGCGAAAGGAGGTGATTGCGTCTCCTTCGAGCGAGGAAAGCAGAACGCGCCTGAGCGAGTTGCCGACCGTCGCGCCGAAGCCGCGCTCGAGCGGCTCTATGACAAACTTGCCGTAGGTCTCGGTCGAGACGTCTTCGTTCTTTTCCCACCTGGGCATTTCAAGAATTCTGTTCATAGGCTTTTGAGCCCCCAAAGAGTTTGAGTTTTTGCCTTAACGGGAATAGAGCTCAATAACGAGTTTTTCCTCGACCGGCAATGCCGCCTCTTCGCTGGAGGGCAGGTGTATCAGTTTGCCGGTCAATTTCTCCGTGTCCACTACCACCCACGCCGGGAACCCTCTTTGGGCCTGGGCCTCCAGGTTGACATGCATTGCATGAACATTGCGGCTCTTCTCCCTGACGGAGATCTCGTCGCCGGCCTTTACCTGGTAAGACGGCACGTTGACTTTCTTGCCATTCACCCTGATGTGCGCGTGAGAGACAAACTGTCGCGCCTGCGAGCGTGAGCAACCGAAGCCCATGCGATAAACGACGTTGTCGAGCCGGCCTTCGAGCAGTTGAACAAGCTTTTCACCGGTCACCGTCGAACTCCTGGCGGCGACCACGAAATAGTTCTTGAATTGTCTTTCCATCAGGCCGTAGATGCGCTTCATTTTCTGCTTTTCGCGAAGCTGATCGCCATAGTCCGTATGCTTGGCCCTTCGCCTGCCGTGGACGCCGGGGGGATAGTTTTTCTTCTTTATCCCGCACTTGGAGGAAAGGCATCTCTCGCCCTTGAGGAATAGCTCGACTCCCTCGCGCCTACAGAGCTTGCATGCCGCACCGGTATAACGTGCCATACTTATCTCCCGTTAGCCCCGGTCACACTCTGCGCCGCTTCGGAGGGCGGCAACCGTTGTGTGGTATGGGGGTTACGTCTTTGATCATGTTTACCTGCAGGCCCGCCGCCTGAAGCGAACGGATCGCCGATTCCCGCCCGGCGCCCGGCCCTTTCACGTAGACTTTGACCTCTTTCAGTCCCAGTTCGGCGGCTTTCTCGGCGGCCGATCTCGCGGTCAGCTGGGCGGCGTAGGGGGTGCTTTTCCTCGATCCCTTGAAGCCTACCGCTCCCGCGCTTGCCCATGAGATCACGTTGCCCCTGGGGTCGGTAATCGTAACGATGGTGTTGTTGAAGGTCGCCTGGATGTGGGCGACTCCATTGGTTATGCCAAGATTTACTTTTTTCTTCTTGGGCTTCTTTCCCTTTGCGCCCTTCCGTGCCTTGACCACTTATCAATTCCTCCGAATCAGGTTACCTTTTCTTGCCGGGCCGCTGTTTGCGAGGCCCTTTTCGGGTGCGCGCGTTCGTGTGGGTCCTCTGTCCGCGCGCGGGCATCCCCTTGCGGTGCCTGAGGCCCCTGTAGGTTCCGCTGTCGATGAGGCGCTTGATGTTGCCCGCTATCTCCCGCCTCAGGTCGCCTTCGATCTGGTATTCGTTGGTAATCGTGGTCGTGATCCTGCGCACTTCCTCGTCGCTGAGGTCTTTCACCCTCATGTTCGGGTCCACGCCCGAGGCCGCGAGAATTCTGTTCGAGTATGTCCGGCCGACGCCGAAGATGTACGTCAGCCCGATCTCGACCCGCTTGTCTCTGGGCAAGTCAACGCCCAAAATTCGTGCCACTGTGTTCTCACACCTCCCCTTCGCGCCTGGAAAGCCTCAATTTCGGGCTATCCCTGTCGCTGCTTATGCTTGGGGTTCGAGCAGATCACCCTGACAACGCCCTTGCGTTTGATGATCTTGCACTTTTCACACATTGTCTTTACTGAAGTTCGTACTTTCATTGTCTATGCCCGCCCGACGGCCCCTTTTATTTGTATCGATAGACTATGCGCCCACGCGTCAGGTCGTAGGGGGAAAGCTCCACCTTGACCGTGTCACCCGGCAGAATACGAATGAAGTGCATCCGCATCTTGCCCGAGATGTGCGCGAGCACGCGATGGCCGTTCTTTAGTTCGACACGAAACATGGCGTTGGGCAATGGCTCAACGACCGTGCCCTCTACCTCAATCGCTTCTTCTTTCGGCATAACAGCCTCTACTCTTTCGAGCCCCTCGGGACCACGATGCAATCCTTGTTCCTGCGCCGGACCGAACGCTTCGCGAGGCGCTCATTTCATCCCGTCGGAAGCCGGGACAGAATCTCGGCTTCTCCATCGGTCACAACAATCGAATGTTCGAAGTGGGCCGACGGCCTGCCGTCCTTCGTGACGGTAGTCCACCGGTCCTCGAGCACCTTGACTTCGTAGGCGCCCGCGTTGACCATCGGCTCGATGGCGAGCACCATGCCCGGCTCGAGCCTCGGGCCCATGTTGGCCCGTCCGAAATTCGGGATCTGCGGCTCCTCATGCATCTCCTGCCCGATACCGTGACCCACGAAATCGCGGACGACCGAGAAACCGCCACCCTCGACGTGGGATTGCACGGCGTGCGATATGTCGGACAGCCGCTTACCCGGCCGCGCCTGCTTGATACCCTCGTATAGGGATTCGCGCGTGACGCGGATCAAACGCTCCTTTTCCTCCGAAATCTCGCCCACGGGATATGTCGCCGCTGTATCGCCGACGTATCCCTTGTAGACGATGCCGACATCGATGCTTATGATGTCGCCTTCTTTGAGAATGATTTCGGGGGCCGGTATCCCATGAACCACTTGCTCGTTTATCGACGCGCAAAGGGTCTTGGGATAACCCCTGTATCCCTTGAAGGCCGGCTTTCCCCCGGCCTTGCGAATCATTTTCTCGGCCTTTTCGTCGAGAGCCTCGGTCGATACGCCGGGACCGACTTCCCCGGCCAGCTCGCCAAGAATGCGGCTCACTATCCGATTGGCCTCGCGAAGTATCGCAACTTCCTCCGCAGACCTTATTACTATCACTGCGCGCTCCTTTGCGGGGCCGACTCAGTCGAGCTCGCCGCAGACGCGCTCGAAGACGTCGTCCATCGCCCCCGCGCCGGAAATGCTGACGAGGCGTCCACCGCGTTTGTAATATTCAATGAGTGGCGCGGTCTGCCTGTCGTAAACCGCGAGCCGATTCTCTATCGTTTCGCGCTTGTCGTCGTCTCGCTGATAAAGCTCCCCGCCGCACTTGTCACAGAGGCCCTCTTTCGCGGTGGGCTTGGAAATCAGATTGTAATTCTCGCCGCATTCCGAGCACGTGCGCCTGGAGGCCAGCCTTTCGATCAGGGCTTCCCTGTCGACGACGAGGTCGACGACGGCCGTGAGCGGGCATCCGCCCTCATCTAATATCTTGTCCAGCGCCTCGGCCTGCGGCAAGGTCCTCGGGAAACCGTCGAGCAGGAATCCATCCGCGCAGTCGTCTTTTCCGAGTCTCTCGGCGACGATTTCGGTCACTACCGAATCGGGCACGAGCTCACCGGAATCGAGAAACCCTTTCGCTTTGAGGCCCACCTCGGTACCCTCTTTTATGGCGGCCCGAAAGATGTCACCAGTCGAAATGTGGGTGATCGAGTAACGCTCGGCCACCTTGACGGCCTGCGTTCCCTTGCCGGCCCCCGGGGGGCCCAGCACCACAATGAGTCTCTTTTTCGCGCTCTCTCCCACCTTCTTACGCCCTCTTGTTTCGCGCGCTCGGTCGCTTTCGCCTTTACAGGTTCTTCTCGCCGCCCTTAAGTTCCGGGCGGATCAGAAGCGCCGGGATCTTACGCGTCCTTTTTTCATGAATCCGTCGTAATGCCTGACGAGCAGATGCGATTCTATCTGCTGCACGGTGTCGAGCGCCACGCCCACGACAATCAACAGGCCCGTCCCTCCAAAGAAGCTGGCGGTCAGATAATCCACGTTCATGCCGCGATTTATCAGCGTCGGAACAATCGCCACGAACGCCAGCGCTACCGAGCCGGGAAGCGTGATGCGCGTCATCACCCTGTCGAGATATTCGGCCGTGGGCCTGCCCGGCCTGATTCCCGGAACGAATCCTCCGTATTTCTTCAGGTTATCGGCGACGTCGATCGGGTTGAAAGTGATCGCCGTGTAGAAATACGCGAAGAAGATAATCAGAACAACGTAAAAAAAGTTATAGAGCATCGCTCCCGGATCGAGCCAGTCCTGCAATATTTCCATGCCGCCCGAATGAAGGAACTGGGCGATCGTGGCCGGAAACATGAGAAGCGAGGAGGCGAATATGATCGGTATCACGCCCGCCTGGTTTACCCTGAGCGGCAAGAACGTGCTCTGCCCGCCGTACACTTTTCGCCCCTTGATCTGTTTTGCGTACTGCACGGGAATCTTTCTTTGTCCCTGCGTGAGCACGATCACCCCCGCCGTGACGAAAACCATCATCACCGCCAGCACGATCAGCATGAATATGCTCATCGCGCCCATGGATATTTTGGTCAGCATCTGCGAGAGCGCGGTAGGCATCCTCGCGACGATCCCGGCGAATATTATGAGCGAAATCCCGTTGCCTATTCCGCGTTCGGTTATCTGCTCGCCCAACCACATTATGAACGCCGTGCCGGTTGTAAAGGTTATCATGGTGACCAGATAAAAGGTCATCCCCGGATGGGGAACGATCGGCCTTCCCTCAAAGCTCTGTCTTGCAAGCCACAGGCTGATGCCGATCGACTGCACGGCCGTCAGCGCGATCGTGCCGTAGCGCGTGTATTGCGTCAGTTTGCGGCGGCCCTCTTCGCCTTCCTTGGACAACTTTTCGAAAAACGGTATCACGGCGACGAGCAGCTGCAAAATGATCGAGGCGCTGATGTAGGGCATGATGCCCAGCGCGAAAATCGTCATTCTGCTGAATGCGCCGCCGGCGAACATGTCCGCGAATCCGAGCAGTGTGTTTTCCTGCTGCGCGACAAGCTGGGCCATGAGCCTGCCGTCGATGCCGGGGGTCGGAATGTGACCGCCAAGCCTGTAGATGACGAGCAACCCCAACGTAAACAGAACGCGGTTCTTCAACTCCGGTATCTTGAACACATTCTGGAACGCGCTGAACAATCAGATCACCTCGGCCTTGCCACCCGCGGCCTCAATTTTTTCCCTGGCCGTCTTGCTGAAGCGGTTGGCGCGAACCGTTAGGGCAACCTTTATTTCGCCGTCGCCGAGTATCTTTACGCCGCCAAGGTTGAGCCGAACGATGCCCTTTTCGCTGAGCGACTCGGGCGTGACTTCGGCTCCGCTTTCGAACGAGTTGAGCGTTTCGACGTTCACAACCTCGTATTCCGTGCGGAAAATATTTGTGAAGCCTCGCTTGGGCACGCGCCTCTGGAGAGGCATCTGACCGCCTTCGTAGCCGCGCGCGGACTTGTTGCCGGAGCGCGATCTTTGACCCTTTGCTCCCCTGCAGGAGGTCTTGCCGTGGCCGGACCCGCGTCCGCGCCCCAGGCGTTTCACCTTTTTTCTCGATCCTCGCGGCGGCTTTATCGTGTTGAGTTCCATAGTATGCGCCATTCCTTATGAGATGATTTCGGACACTTGCTTGCCGCGCCTGGCGGCAACCTGTTCGGGCGTGTGAAGGTTGTCAAGGCCGCTCATCGTGGCCCTGACGACGTTGATCGCATTGCTCGAGCCGAGCGACTTGCTGAGCACGTTGGATATGCCGGCGGCCTCCATGATGGCCCGAACGCCGCCTCCGGCGATGACTCCCGTGCCGGGCGAGGCGGGCTTCATGAGTACCCTGCCGGCGCCCGCGCAACCGATTATCCCGTGCGGTATCGTGCCGTTGACTATCGGGACGTCGATCATGCTTTTTTTCGCCTTTTCGATGCCCTTGCGTATGGCCTCGGGCACCTGATTGGCTTTTCCGAGGGCCGCGCCGACACGCCCCTTCCCATCGCCCACGACGACGAGCGCGCTGAATCCGAAACGCCGGCCGCCTTTGACAACTTTGGCTACTCGGTTTATCTTGACTATCTTTTCGACAAGCTCTCGCTCTTCGCGCTGATACTTACCCAAAACGCCTCCTAGAATTTAAGCCCCTTCTCTCGGGCTCCTTCGGCCACCGCCTTTACCCTTCCGTGGTAAAGGTAGCCGGCTCGGTCGAACACGACTTTTTCAATTCCTTGCGCGACCGCCTTTTCGGCGATCATTTGCCCGATAACCTTGGCCGCGGCAGCGTTTTTGCCGGCGCCGCCGCTCTTTTTGGCCTCGGGTGAGCGCGAGGAGATGGAGGCCAGCGAACGCCCGCTGGTGTCGTCTATTACCTGTGCATAGATATGTTTCAGGCTGCGACGGACGCAAAGACGCGGCTTGTCGGGTGTGCCCGAAACCTTGTGACGAATGCTGAGATGACGCTTTTTTCTAGCGGCGTTCTTTGTGAGTTTGCGTTCTGCCATCTGCTGCCCTCTGTTCTCTGATTATTCTCGAGTATTTCTTTTTCCGTTAAATCCCGGTCTTGCCGGCTTTTCGGCGAACGTGCTCGCCGAGGTAGCGTATTCCCTTGCCTTTGTAGGGTTCGGGCTTTCTGAGCGCCCTTATCTGCGCCGCGACCTGTCCGACGGCCTGCTTGTCTATGCCGGCCACGGTCACGATGTTTCGGTCGACGCCGAGTTCGATGCCCGCCGGCGGCTCAAAAAGTATCGGATGGCTGTAGCCGAGTTGGAAGTTGAGCGCGGCCCCCTGTTTGGCGGCGCGGTATCCGACACCCTGTATCTCGAGCTTTTTTTCGAATCCCTCGTTCACGCCGTGCACCATGTTGGCGATGAGGGCTCGCGTCAGACCGTGAAACGCCCTGTTCCTGCGGGCGTCATTGGGTCGCGCAACGACTATTTCGTTTTCTTCGACACTGACCGTCATGGTCGGTTCGATGTCGATCTCGAGTTTTCCCTTCGGCCCCTCGACCGCTATACGGCAGTCTTTTATGGAGACCTTGACTTTATCGGGAATCGGAATTGGCTTTTTCCCTACGCGAGACATTGTTTATGAAAACCCTTTCGTTCGGCGTTACCAGATTTCGCAGAGGACCTCTCCGCCGACATTGGCCTCGCGGGCCTGTTTGTCGGTAAGGACACCTTTTGGCGTGGAGATGACGGCTACGCCCAACCCGTCGACCACTCGCGGAAGCTCTTTGGCCTTGCGGTAGACGCGCCTTCCGGGTTTGCTCCGGCGGCGCACGCCGAGGATCGTCCGGCTGCGGTCGGGACCGTACTTCAGGAAAATCCTGAGTATCCCCTGCTTGTTATTCTCGATGATCTTGTAGTCGGTTATATAGCCCTCACCCTTAAAGATCTTGGCTATGTCTTCGCTCAGCTTCGACGCCGGCACGTCGGTCTTTTCGAGCAGCGCCGTGTTGGCGTTGCGAATGCACGTGAGCATGTCGGCGATTGGGTCCGATAACGACATCGGTCTTGATTCTCCTTAGTCCCTCAAGTCTTCCTTGAGCCGGAGCCCCCAAATCGGGGTTCCCCGGAGCTTACCTCTAAGCTTACCTCTAAGCTTTTCCCGGAGCTTTTTCTGGAGCCGCCTCCGGATTGTTTTGTCCTTCCGGGCGGCTCAAGCGCGCCGGGGGCTTACCAGCTCGCCTTGATGATCCCCGGCAACCTTCCCTCGCGCGCCAGATTCCTGAAGCAGATGCGGCACATCTCGAACTTGCGGAGATAGCCTCTGGGCCTTCCGCATATCCTGCACCGATTGTACTTGCGAACGGGGAATTTCGGCGTCCGTTTTGCTTTTGCAACCAAGGATTTCTTTGCCACGATTTTCCTCCATCGGGACTCAATCCCGATGCTTTCTACGCTTTCGCGAACGGCATGCCGAGCTCGCGCAGGAGCTCCATACTGGCCTCACGCCCGCTCGATCTATCCATGACGAACACTATGTTCATTCCCTGGATCCTGTAGACGTCGTCGTAGTCGATCTCGGGAAAAACGATCTGCTCTTTGATTCCCAGCGTATAGTTTCCAAGGGTATCGAAGGCGCCGGTCGAAACGCCGCGAAAGTCGCGGATTCGCGGGATCGCGACGTTGGTGAGCCGATCGAGGAATTCGTACATGCGCTTGCCTCTTAAGGTGACCTTGCAGCCGATGGCCTGGCCGGCGCGCAACTTGAAGCCGGCAATCGACTTCTTGGCGCGCGTTATGACAGGCTTTTGGCCTGTGATAAGGGTCATCTCTTTTACGGCGCTTTCCATGATCTTGCCGTCGGTCGGCGCGTCGCCCAGCCCCATGTTGACAACGATCTTGCCGAGCCTTGGCGTCTGCATGATGTTGTCGAGTCCCAGCTTGTCCTTGAGCGCCGGGGCTATTTCGGTTTTATATTTTTCTTTTAGCCTTGCCACTTGCGGCCGTCCTCTTTTTATCCGACATCAATGATTTCCGAACACCTCTTGCAAACGCGCACTCTGGAGCCGTCCTCGAGCGCCCTTTTCCCCAGGCGTGTGGGCGTGTTGCACTTTGTGCATATGACCATAAGGTTCGACGCGTGAATGGGCGCCTCCCTTTGCACCATGCCCCCCTGAGGATTGCGCTGCGAGGGGCGCTCGTGGCGCGTTATCATGTTGAGGGCTTCCACGACCGCCCGGTTCCCACCGGTCATGACGTGGAGCACTTTGCCCTTTTTGCCCTTTTCCTTGCCTGCTATGACGGCGACGTTGTCGCCTCTTTTCAGGTGCATCTTGCTTTTTCTCTTTGTCTGCGTCTTTTGTTTGCTCATTGTCTGGTTTCCGATCCAGCGTCACACAACTTCGGGCGCGAGCGATATTATGCGCATGAAGTCCTTGTCCCTCAGTTCCCTCGGCACGGGGCCGAAGATCCTGGTGCCGCGGGGAATTTTCTGATCGTTTATGACGACGGCGGCGTTGTCGCCGAATCTGACGACCGAGCCGTCGGGCCGTTGTGTATCGTGCTTGGTCCTGACGATGACGGCTCTGACGACATCGCCTTTTTTGATTTCGGCCTGCGGTATGGCGGCCTTGACGCTGCACACGATGATGTCGCCGACGTGCCCATAGCGGCGTCTCGTGCCGCCGAGCACCTGTATGCACTGTAGTTTCTTGGCGCCCGAGTTGTCGGCAACTTCGAGCATGGTCCTAGGCTGAATCATGGCTACTCCAAAGAATGATTGCTTGCGCCGAAATCCAAAATCCGGTCGCTATTTGGCCTTTTTGATGACTTCCGAAAGCCGCCATCTCTTGGTCTTGCTGAGGGGCCTGCACTCGACGATGCGCACGACGTCGCCGACGCCGCATTCGCATTTTTCGTCGTGCGCCGTGAATTTGCCCGTCTTTCTCATGACGCGTGTGTATTTGGGATGGAGATACGTGTTCTGCACGGAGACCACGATCGTTTTTTCCATCCTGGCGCTTGAGACGACCCCGACTTTTTCCTGCTTATGTGGTTTGTTTTCCGCCATTCGGCTATTACCCTTGAACCTGCGCCCGTTTCTTTTCGTTGAGCACGGTCTTTATGCGCGCGATGTCGCGGCGCAATTGTCCGAACCTTTTCACGTTGTCCAGCTGCTGTCCGCTGGCGGACTGAATGCGCAGGTTGAAAAACGCCTGCGTGGCCTCGCGGGCCTCGTGATCCAGCTCTTCCACGGTCAATTCTCTGAGTTCTCTCGCCCGCATCAGTGACCGCCTCCAATCGCGATCGTGCGCCTTACGAAGCGCGTGCGAATGGGCAGTTTGTGCGCGGCGAGCCTGAAGGCTTCCTTGGCGAGCTCTTCGGACACTCCGGCGAGTTCGAACATGATCTTGCCCGGCCGGACGATCGCAACCCACTTTTCGGGCTCGCCCTTGCCTTTGCCCATGCGGGTTTCCAGTGGTTTTTGCGAAATCGGCTTGGCGGGAAATACCTTGAGCCAGACTTTTCCGCCTCGCTTGATCTTGCGGGTCAGGGCCACGCGGGCGGCCTCGATCTGCCGCGCGGTGATCCACGCGGGCTCGAGCGCCTGGAGCCCGTACTCGCCAAAGCTGACGGAGCTGCCCCTGTTCGCCTTTCCCTTCATGCGACCGCGCTGTTCCTTGCGGTGCTTGACTCTCTTGGGCATTAACACTTTTGCTCAGACCCCCTATATCCTCTCGCGCCTTCCGGGCTCGCGTTGTTTCGTTTCGTCCAGAAGCATCCAGACTTTTACGCCGATCTTGCCGTATGTCGCCTGGCATTCGGCGAATCCGTAGTCGATGTCGGCCTTGATCGTGTGCAGCGGCACTCTGCCTTCGCGATACCACTCCGAGCGCGCTATCTCTGCGCCCGCGAGCCTGCCGGCGCACGCGACCCTGATTCCCACGGCGCCGAGGCGCATGGAAGTCGTGACGGCCTTTTTCATAACCCGCCTGAAGGAAACATTCCTCGTGAGCTGGTGCGCGATATTTTCGGCGACGAGCTGTGCGTTGAGTTCGGGATTTTTTATTTCCTGCACGACTATGTAGATTTCGTTGTTCGAAAGCTTTTCGAGCTCGGCCCTGAGTTGGTCGACTTCGGCGCCGCGACGACCGATGACGATGCCGGGGCGCGCCGTGTGGACGGTGACCCTGGCCTTTTGGCCCATGCGCTCGATCTCTACCTTGGATATCCCGGCGTGCGCGAGCTTTTCCTTGACAAGCCTGCATATCTCCAAGTCTTCATGCAGAAGAGTGGCGTAATCCTTCTCGGCGAACCAGCGCGAACTCCACGTTTTCGTGGTGCCGAGCCTGAATCCGATCGGATGAACCTTTTGTCCCATTCGACTAACGCTCCTTTTCGTCCAACTCGATGGTTATGTGGCTCGTGCGCTTGAGCACCCTCGTGGCGCGACCCATGGCGGCGGGACGAAAACGCTTGAGCGACGGTCCGCCATCGACGGTGGCCTTGCTGACAAACAGGTTGTCGACGTTCACCTCGGCGCTCTGCTCGGCGTTCGCTATGGCCGATCTGAGCACTTTTTCGACGGTTTTGGACGCCCGCTTGGGCGTGAACTGAAGCGCGCTTAGGGCTGCGTCTGTGTATTGGCCGCGTATCAGGTCGATGACCAGCCGCGCCTTGCGGGGCGCCACTCTAATGTATCGACCTTTTGCCTTTGCTATCATAATAATCGCTCCAAAAAATTAATCGCTCTATTGAATCCGGCTCGTTCATCTCTTGCGAACGGGACTGCCCTTTTCTTTTCCGCCGTGCGCGCGAAAGATGCGCGTCGGAGAAAACTCGCCCAGCTTGTGGCCGACCATGTTCTCGGTTATGTATATGGGCAGAAACCTTTTTC
>SDBT01004112.1_pt1 | contig 24819 bp, 17 predicted proteins | sample 2277101 | NCBI WGS metagenome assembly SDBT01 (sample SAMN10404973, study PRJNA504765) | marine sediment metagenome | isolation source: marine sediment core GS10_PC15, 103 cmbsf | place: Arctic Ocean: Southern Knipovich Ridge | collected 2010 | reverse complement strand
CTCCCACACCGCCTTGACTTTGTCGTAAAGGGACTCCACCAGGAAATATAGGGGAGTGGATTGAGGATTTCTCTGTTGGTAGATGGCGACGGACATGGAAGAGGCATAGAGGCGAGAGCCATGTCTACGTACGGCCCTTTCCCGGCCCGGGCGGCCGTACCCAGGTCTCGATGGAAGGTGGAACCGAGCCCGTGTGGTCCAGAGACGGCCGCGAGCTCTTTTACCGGAATGGCTACAAGATGATGGCCGTTTCTGTGTCAACGGATCCCGGACTGTCCCTTGGCAAACCGTCCCTTCTTTTTGAAGAACGTTATGCCATTGAAGGCGGTGCTTCCCCTCCTTACTACGACGTGGCGCCCGACGGGCGTTTCCTGATGTGCGGAAACCTCCCTGGTGCAACGCGGCTCCACGTCGTCCTCAACTGGATCGAAGAGCTGAAACGGCTCGCCCCGAACGAGAACTGACATGACACTCTCCCCAGGCACCCGACTCGGCTCCTACGAGATCACTTCCCTGCTCGGATCGGGGGGTATGGGCCAAGTCTATCGGGCGAAGGACCTCAAGCTGGACCGGGATGTGGCGATTAAAGTGCTGCGGGAGGAGTTGGCGACTGATCCTGAACGCCTCCGACGGTTCGAGCAAGAGGCCCGCTCCGCATCCGCCCTCAACCATCCCAATATCATTACTATCCACGACATCGGCAAGCACGGAGATACGCCCTACATCGCGATGGAGTACGTGGAGGGGAAGACGTTGAGGGAGTTGCTTGCCGAGGGGCCGCTGCCGACGAGGAAGCTGCTTCAGCTTGCCACCCAGATTGCCGAAGGACTGGCCAAGGCTCACTCTGCCGGGATCATTCATCGGGATTTGAAGCCCGAGAACATGATGATCAGCAGTGATGGGTATGTGAAGATTTTGGACTTTGGGCTGGCCAAGTTGCTCGCTCAACCGGGCGCGGATTCCGAAGCCGACACCATGACCAAGGAAGGCACGGTGGCCGGGGCAGTGATGGGAACGGCCAGTTACATGTCTCCGGAGCAAGCTCTCGGTAAGCCATTGGATGCGCGGACGGATGTCTTTTCGCTGGGCGCGGTGCTCTACGAATTGGCCACTGGGAGTAGGCCGTTCCAGGGCGAGACACCGGCTGGGCTCTTTAACGAGATTTTGAACAAAACGCCCGCCACACCTTCGTCGTTGAACTCGGAGCTGCCGGAGGACATCGTCAGTGTCATCAGCCAAGCTTTGAACAAAGATCCCGGCCAGCGTTATCCGTCGGCGAAGGAGCTTCTGGCGGATCTCGGTGACATTGGAACAGAGCCACTCGCTGCCGACACCTCTTCACAGAAGTCCATCGTGGTCCTTCCTTTCGAGAACATGAGTCCGGATCCGGATCAAGAGTATTTCTGCGACGGGATGACGGAGGAGATCATTGCTGATCTATCAAAAATCCAATCGCTGCGTGTGATTTCCCGGACTTCCTCCATGATGCTCAAGGGTTCGCGAAAGGACATTCACGCCATTGCGAAAGAGATTGACGTTCTATACGTTCTGGAAGGCAGTGTCCGAAAAGCTGGGAACAAACTCCGCATCACCGCCCAGCTCATCGACGCTCTAAACGACGCGCACCTCTGGGCCGAGAAATATTCAGGAACGCTGGATGATGTCTTCGAGATCCAGGAGGAGGTTTCCGGCTCGATTGTGGACGCTCTCAAGCTGACACTTTCACCCGAAGAACAACAAAAGATGGCTAAACGGCCCATCGAAGACACGGCAGCATATGAGTGGTATCTCAGAGCGACAGGAGCAGCTTCCACGTATACGAAAGATTCTCTGGTGGAAGCGCTTCGTCATTTTGAGCTTGCGTTAGACGTTGTCGGTGCCGATCCGCTCATCTATGCGGGAATGGCGGATACCTATCTCCGGTTGGTCAATGTGGGCGTCGAAATCGAGCAGAACCGCAAAAGGGCGGAAGAGTTGGCGCACAAGGCTCTGGCCCTGGATCCCGAGATGCCAAAGGCCCGGGCGCTTCTTGCGTCACTCGGCATATGGTACGCGGGAGGGAAAGTGAATCTGCAAGAGGCTGCTCGGCAATTCAAGCGGGCATTGGCCGCAGATCCCGTTGAACCGGTAGCGTTGCTAGGGATGGCATGTGTCTATTTCTGGGCCGGAAGGATATCTGAGGCGGCGGCGTTTGCGGATCGGCTCAGACAAATCGAGCCTCTCGATGTAGTTGCTAACGCTTTTAAGGGATTTCGTTACTCCCATGATGGACGATATGACGAGGCGCTTCAGGTGTGGCGCGACCTCTATGAACACGATCCGAGACATCCCGGATCGTTGAGTTTGAGCGCTTGGCAGTGCTTCTATGCCCATGCCTTGGCTTACACGCAGAGGACTGACGAGGCGTTTGCTTTGATCGATGAAGCTGAAGCCACCAATCCAAACAACAAGCACACTAGACTTGCAATCATGCTGAGACACGCCTTGCGGGGCGACAAGGACGGGGCGCTTCGGGAATTGACTCCGACCTTTTACGAATGGTGCAGAAGAGATGCAACCTGGTCCCATTTCGTCGCCTGCGATTTTGCGTATCTAGAAGCAAACGAAGAGGCTCTGGACTGGCTGGAGAACGCGGTCAATCTCGGGCACATCAACTATCCGCTCTTTGCCGAGAAGGACGTGTTCCTTGCCAAACTGCATGGCGATCCGGGATTCGAGCGACTCATGGAACGCGTCAGGCGTGAGTGGGAGGAGTTCGAGGTCTAAAGATGATCGGCCAAACGCTCTCCCACTACCGCATCATCGAGAAGATTGGTGCGGGGGGGATGGGGGAGGTGTGGCGCGCCAAGGATGCACACCTGGACCGAGACGTAGCCATCAAGGTGCTGCGGGAGGAGCTGGCCGGGTTTGTTTGGTTCCGGCCGTTGGAGAAAGCTATAGGTCCAAAGATAAACTAGCGTCGAAGTAAAGCACAAGTGCGTAAAAGACGACTTGATAGCGATCATGCTGTAGGCATAGACCTTGCAGCATATAGTATGAGTCTTTTTTGCGTAAGAATTCCTTCATACCCCAACCGCACATAGCTGCGCATGGAATAGGGAGGGGAAGCCGATGACTAGCCGCACGAATTACAAATTTCCAGCACTGTGGAAACTGTGCTTTATTTGGCTATTGCTGCTCACACCCACCAACGCACAACTCCTCAATTTCGTGGAAGCACGGATCGATGGCACAGGACTGAAGGAGTCTATGGCGATTGCCGTCAGTCCAGACGGAGCCAACGTCTACGTTGCAGGGGGCGGGCTCGAAAACACTCTAGCAGTATTTGATCGTAATTTAGTGACTGGTGCTGTCAGCTTCGTGGAGATTCATCGAGACAATATCGAAGGCGTCGATGGCCTCGCTGGCGCTAACTCAGTGACCATGAGTCCTGACGGATCGAACGTCTACGTAGCCAGCGCCGCTGACGACGCGTTGGCCGTGTTCAACCGAGATGCTGGTACAGGCTCGCTTACCTTTGTTGAGATTGAGAAAGATGGTGTGGCAGGAGTTGACGGATTGGATTATGCGTTATCGGTCATCATTAGCCCAGATGGAGCGCACGTTTACGCCGCAGCGGAGGTTGACAGCGCGATTTCGGTGTTTGATCGGGATGCGGGCACAGGTGCGCTAACGTTCGTGGAAGTGAAAAAACAGGGTGTTGATGGAGTTCTTGGCTTGGACGGTGTCGCGTGCGTCACAATAAGTTCCGACGGAAAGCATCTCTATACAGGCGCTGGCAGTGGTCACATGACCCTCTTCACCCGGAACATGGCAACTGGCGCTTTGACCTTCGTCGAATTTATTTTTCCCGGAATATCAAGTATCGGGTCGATCACTGAAGCCCCAGGCGGAACGCACATATATGCCTCCTCTGGTACACACGGCATTGGAGTTTTCAGTCGCGATCCAATAACGGGGGAGCTTTCGCTTGTAGAAATACATTCGGACGGTGGCGCTGTAGGATCGGTGATTGTCAGTCCAGATGGAGCCCACCTTTATGCGAATAGCCCCGGTAACGACGCTGTGGCTGTGTTCAATCGGGATGCTGTGACAGGTGTTCTTACCTTCACGACTATTTATCAAGACGGAGTGGGTTTTGTAGAGGGGCTAGCCTTGGCGTCGTCGGTAACAATGAGTCCAGATGGCAAACACGTCTACGTTACTGGTCGAGATGACGATGCCCTAGCGGTATTCAACCGAAACGCTGAGACCGGAGGTCTTACGTTCGTTGAGGTGTTACGCGACGGTGAGGGTGGCGTCGATGGACTCGACGGCGCTATATCTGCAACGGTGAGCCCTGATGGCAAACACGTCTACGCGGGTGGAGCTTCCCTTGTGAATTCTCATAATATTTTTTATGGCTCTGCGGCAGTTTTCGCGCGCCAGTTGGAAACTGGGGTACTAAGCTTTGTGGAAGCAAAGAAGGATGATCTGGGTCGGATCTCAGGGATGGATGGCCCAGGAACCGCAGTCAGTCCTGATGGGAAAAATGTATATGCTGCTGCGTACATTCAAGGCGATGGGGGGGCGGTAGCAGTTTATGGCCGGGATGTAGCCACTGGAACCCTTACCCTTGTTGAAGTGTACAGGGAGACAAACGACGGTGACGACTACGTAGCAAGTAACTACGCTGTTGTCAGCCCTGACGGAGCGAACGTATACACTGCAGGCGTGCTGGGAGTGTTGGTGTTCAGTCGTGATGCGGCAACCGGTCACCTCTCCTTCGTAGAAATGCATCGAGACGCTAAGTATGGCGGGACAATCGACGGCATCTATGGAGCTAGTTCAGTTGTTCCCAGCCCCGACGGCTCAAACATTTATGTGGCGTGTTCAAATGACAACACGGTTGTTGCTTTTAGGAGAAGCCCCTCAACCGGAGAGCTTTCTTTGGTCGAGGTACACAAAGAGGGGGTAGCGGGGGTAGATGGCCTCGCTGGCGCTAACTCAGTCGCCGTGAGTCCTGACGGCATCCATGTGTACGTTACGGGTTTCGACGACAACGCGGTGACGCTGTTCAGCAGAAACCCAACGACCGGAGCACTTACCTACCAAACGGTTTACAAAGACGGAGTTATGTTTGTTGATGGACTCGCCGGTGCCAATTCGGTTGCTGTCAGTCCCTTCGGCCTGCGCGTCTACGCAACCGGAGCTGATGACGATGCGTTGGCGGTCTTTGACCGGGACAAGGCCACAGGGGGGCTCAGCTTCTTAGAGATCCACAGGGACGGCGTCGATAGCGTCTACGGTCTAGCAGGAGCGTCTTCCGTGGCCATAAGCCCCGACGGCAACCACGTTTATGCAACTGGCAAGTATGGTGATGCGGTAGTGGTGTTTGACGTGGATAACCTGGACTTTGGTGATGCACCGGATCCGGCCTATAGCACGTTGGCAGCCAACAATGGCGCTCGGCATCGGATGGTTGGGGGCCTGTACCTGGGCGCCGGGGTTGACCCAGATCTGGACGGCCAACCCCATGCGAGCGCCTTGGGTGATGACGGAGATGGGACGGACGACGAAGATGGCGTGCTGTTCACCTCCCAACTGCTTCCCGGGAGCGTAGCCGCTCTTCAGGTAGTGGCCTCAGCAGCTGGATTCCTAGACGCATGGATCGACTTCAATGGCGACGGTGACTGGGCGGATGCGGGTGAGCAGATCTTCACAAGCGAGGCGCTCTCAGCAGGGACAAATAGCCTTGGTTTCACGGTTCCGGGAACTGCCGTCCCTAATATGACGACTGTTGCGCGTTTCCGCTTCAGCTCTGCTGGCGGACTCTCCTTCGATGGACTGGCTTCGGACGGCGAGGTTGAGGACCACCAAGTTGCAGTTGCCCCCATGGCGGATCTTTCCATTACAAAGAATGATGGGCAGACAAATGCGATTCCCGGCAGTTCGATCACATATACAATCACGGTGAATAACAACGGTCCGAACTATGTAACTGGTGCGAGAGTGACGGACAGCTTCCCAGCGATCCTAACAGGGACAACGTGGACGTGTGCGGGATTGCTTGGAGGGAACTGCACGGCGGGCGGCTCAGGAGACCTTAACGACACCGTGAATTTGCCGGTGGGTGGCTCGGTGACTTACGCCGTGACGGGCTTGGTAGACCCTGCGGCCACAGGCACGTTAGACAATACGGCTATGGTAACAGCACCAGTGGGGATAACCGATCCGGCTCTTGGCAACAACAACAGTACTGATAGTGATTCACTAACGCCGGAAACCGATTTGTCCGTCACGAAGTCAGACTCACCAGATCCTGTGAGCGTGGGAACGGACCTAACGTACACTGCTAATGTCGTGAACGCCGGGCCTTCGGTGGCTACTGGAGTAGCGCTTACCGATTCTTTGCCAGCCGACGTGACGTTTCTAGGTGCAACGACAAGCCAAGGGAGCTGTTCAGAGGCAGGCGGCACTGTCACCTGCACCATCGGCACGCTTGCCAGCTCTGGTACCGCCACCGTGATAATCATCGTTACACCGACAATTGCAGGGACGATCACCAACAACGTCAGTGTAGTCGGCAACGAGCAGGATCCAGACACATCAAACAACACGGCAACCGAAACGACCACCGTCGAGCCTCCGCCACCGACTATCTCCATAGACGACATCAGTGTAAGCGAGGGAGACAGCGGATCGGTCAACGCGGTTTTCACGGTGAGTCTGTCCGCTTCCAGCAACAAAGTAGTGAGCGTTGACTATGCTACTGCTGATGAAACCGCATCCGCCAGTGAGGATTACGAATCGGCTTCGGGAAACTTGACGATCCCGGCAGGCCAAAACCATCAAAGTGTTACGGTAACGGTTTACGGTGACGTGCTACTGGAATCGGACGAAACCTTCTGGGTAGAGCTTTCTAACGCCTCTGGTGGAGTGATCGTGGATGGCCACGGTGTGGGAACTATTCAAGACGACGATAGCTGTATTGGGCCCAATCTGTTGGTGAATCCCGGGGCCGAGCAGAAGCGTGCCCGCCGTCGAGTTTGGGGATGGACTCAAGTTCTCGGCAGGTGGGGGCGGAGCTATGGCAGGGCGACTTCCCCTGCGCCGTTTGAGGGAAACGCTTACTTCGATCCGGGTAGGGCGGAAGCCGCGGAGCTCAGGCAGGACGTGGATGTCTCCGCCTTTAGAGAATTCATCGACGTAGGCGGACAAGAGTTCGTTTTCGACGGCTATGTCCGCACCAGGGCCGAGGTGCCCTCCGATACCGCCCGGATCGTTGTGGAGTTTCGTGACTCGACCAACTCGGTGGTGTTGGACGCCTTTGATTCCGGCGAGATTTCCAGTGCCGAGAACTGGCACGGGCTGCAGGATCAGCGCACAGCGCCAGCGGGGACTGGGTGGATTCGTGTACGGTTGATCGCAACCCGCTACTCCGGAATCCGCGGTAGAAAGAATGACGCTTACTTCAACGCTCTTTCGCTGCGTTCGTTGAGAACGCCCGTGCTTACCATGAGCGACACTGAGGTGACCGAACCCACCTCGGGAAGTTCTCCGGCGCTTTTCACGGTAAGCGTCAGCTGCGCTACCTCCGGAGATGTTGCTTTCGACGCGACCACCGTGGATGGCACAGCATTGGCCCTGGAGGACTATGAGCCCGTCTCACTGTCCGGCCTCACGGTGCCGCCGGGTGAAACCGCAGTCACGATACCGGTTCTGGTGTTCGGCGACACGCAACAGGAAGCGGTTGAATACTTCTTCCTCAGAATGGACAACGTGCGGAATGGCGTGGTCCTCGATTCCGAAGGCGTTGGCACGATTACCGACAGCCAAGGTCCCCGAACACCCCCTCAGTGGTTGAACCAGCCGGGAGAGTGGCCGGTACAGGAGATCACCCTCGGCGGTATCACCTACGACCAGCAAGCGCTTATGCAGCTCCTGGCCTACGACGGGGTCGACCCATCGACCCGCCTGGCCCGCGAGCTTGCGGCGACCAAACTGAACCTTGCTTCGGGAACCGACCCGGTCATCGTCCCTGTTGCCGATCGGGCGGATCTTTTCTTGAAGAACTTCCCGACCAGCCGCCGTCTGTCAGGAAAGCGCCGCTTGGCCAGCCGGGCGGACAACTTCCGGATTCGTTTGCTCCAGTACAACAGCGGCCAATAGATCGCCCAGCAGGCATTCCCGTAGAGTATTTGCGGGTTTGTACCTCAGTTCCCGTCAGGGTTGCCCCGGCTTTTTTGGCCTCGACAACTCCGATGGCCTGGTCGTCCGCGAAGAGTAAGTAGTCAGCGTACCCGTGGCCCTTCCTGCGTGGGAGCTTGCTTATCGGACGATCACCCAAGACACCTTGCCGTCTTTCTGTCCAATTGGCGTGGCGAGTCCCAGCCGACCATAGTAATGGACGGTCACATCCTGTTTAATACCGTGTTCAGAGAGGTTGGTAATTTCAAGTCTGTTCGGCTTGCCATAACGCGACACAATCTCATGAACAGTTGGCTTGGGCTCTGAAATGCCTTCGACAAGGGTGGTTTCTCCTTCGTCGAAGGTTCGGAGAACTACAACCTTGCTCTTCCCGAAATCCTCATAGAAGAGGTCGGTGTCCAGCAGAATCTTCTCCGCGATTGGCGGCTCTTTCTCCTCCACTACAACTGTCACTTGCCATAACGAGCCAGTAACACCCCGGTAGCCCACATAGGTTAAAGCGCCGAGAGCAAAAACAAACGCGACCCGGATAACCATAACACCCTCGCCTATTCTCTAGTGACCTCAAAGGAGGCCGGGAAAGATTCGGGGTCCATGTGATACCTATAGCTGAAGCGGCCTGTCATTACGTTATCCACAACCCGACCGCGCAACGTGATAGAACCTTCATCCCATTCGCTGACCAACACCACCTCGCCAGAAATCCAATCGGAGCGTGATATGGCCTCATCCATTTCGCCCCAGCGGACGTTTCCAGAAACGCCTTGCTCCGATTGAGTCAGCATGAGGCTGAGGTTGACGGTATCCGTTTCCCCATCAATGATGGAAGTCGTGTTGCCGTTCCAGTTGCCGGTAACGTCGGGGCTATTTTCAGCACATCCGCCAATGATGAAAAGCAGAAGAAATGAGAATGAAGCTACTTTTCGTATCGCTGCCACCTTTCTGGTTCTCCGGCTATTGAGAGCCTGAGTTCGGTGCCTTTGACAGGAGGTAAATGAGCGTTACGTGCGGCCTAGGAGTAGGCACCACACGTATCCCTACGCCGGTCTTGGCAATTTGTCAATGATTCAAATTCACTGGTTAGGTTGATGCTTTATATGAGGGCGGCGGAATAAACCGGACTTGATACACACCTTCATCCTTACAAAAGGTTGCACATTGGGTAAGTCTAGCGCTTCCACGACGCAGCGATTAGCGGCTTGAGTCGGTCGAGCAGTTCCTCCGGAGTTCGCTGCGGCAGTTTGCTCAGCGCGGCCTCCTCCTCAGCCGTCCAAGGACGCTGGCCGCGCACAATCATGGCGAGCGTCTCCGAACACTCCGGGCAATCGGCGAGGTGGCTCTCCACGCGCCCGAGGCCTTCGAGCCCGCCGTCGATGAAGTGGTAGAAGTCATCGGGGGTCAGGTGGTTAGGGTCGGTCATGGCTTCATCTCCTTTTGAGCTACTCGAAAAAGGGGTTGTGAGGTCCCCCAAAACCCTCCCCTATGAAACGTTTCGCCCGGCATCGTCGAGGGAGACCTGTCTTCAAGCACAACAAGGCGGCCCACACTACTCTCGAACTCCCTTCTATCTCCGTTTGCTTGGATGGTATACTTTACCGCTCCACATCAAGGAGTCAGGCAGAGGTGAAAATTGAGTATAAACGGGAGTGCTACGGCGACGTGACACAATGGAGTGTCCTATTATTCATCTACCGCGACAGCGACGGTCAGCTCAGCGACCGGCTTCTGTACCGTGACGACGAGCCGTCTCTGGAGCTGGTCGATATGGGTCGCCCCTGGTCCTTCGACGGCGACGGGGACCTCTTGCGCTTGGTCTCCGAGGCGTACCGATCAACCTCTCTTGGCTCTTCGATCCCTACGTCGCCATCACCACCAGCATCATCGAGCCGACCATCTAAGGGAGGCAATCGGGCTGCACCAGATGCACAGTATTCTAGACGGTTGCAGTTAGTCGAGCGATAGGAACAGGAATTTACAGAATGACAGTCACCGTTTTTCCCTGTGGTGCGGCAGTGAACGAGAGCGAAGTTTCGGCGATTAACCACCTGAAGAGCCAACTTCAGAACACTGGTCGTGACGACGAATGGATCGTGCTGACGAACCTAGTGTTTTCCGTTACCCATCAGTTTCAGTCCGACGAGATCGACATGGTAGTGATCGGTCCATCGGGTGTCCGTGTGATTGAAGTCAAGCACTGGACTTCACAGTGGGTCGATTCTCACATAGACCTCGTTGAGCAGGAAGCCGAAAAAGTTACGAATAAGGCTCGCAAGATTGGAACGACGCTCCGCAAGCTCGTCCGTGATCTGCCACGTGTCGACGGCACAATTCTATCAACACAGGCCCCATCCCAAGTAAGGAAGCTGGCCGGTCGCGAGGTGCGTGGAGTTCGGTTTCACACTTTGAAGCAGTGGAAGGAAGCCATCGGATTCGATGGCCCGCGAGTGCTTTCTCCGAATCAAGTGAAGTCTCTAAGCCGCTCGTTGGAGCCTAAGAGCGCCATTGCAGTCGATGGATCGCTTCGCCGACTTGCGGGATATGTCAACCTGGAACTCCAGACGCCAAAAAACGACCGATTTCATCGCGTCTACAAGGGTAGCCATCCCGCACGTCGAGACCGAGTCGTTGTCCATCTCTACGACTTGTCAGCCAGCAATGATGCAAAGGCGGAAAACAAGGCGAAACGGGAGTTTGAAGCACTTCATCGACTACAGCTACACGCATGGACACCTCGCATTCTCGACTCGTATCAAGACGCCCCTGGGTACGCAGGTGAAATGTTTTTCTTCACCATTGTTGATCCAGCTGCGCCGAGCCTCGCAGACCGGATGAACGACGAAGGCTGGAATGCGGAGTCGCGCCTATTCTTCGCGCGAGGTACGGTCCGTGCGCTTATTGAACTACACGAGGCCGGCTCAGACGATGAGCCAATGGTTCACCGTAACCTGACACCACAAACCATACTGATCCGTCACGACAATTCACCGATCTTCACTGGATTTGATCGCACAAGAATCCCGTCGGACATCAGCGTCTCATCCAGTAGTCCGCCTGTAACTGACTACCCAACGACAGTTGCACCGGAGATTCACGTACAGGGGCTGATAGCCGCAGATCAACGTTCCGACGTGTATTCACTCTGTGCCTGTCTGACCACGTTGTTCTCCGAATTGGGCGACTGTCTGAATGCCGGCGCACGCGAGATTCTTGCCTCTGGAATCGCACCGGAACCGAATGAACGATGCCAACTGGATCAACTGGACAAGTCGCTGTCTGAACTAATGGGAGAATCCGCGCCGCCTCCGATTACACCGCCAGCACGATTCTGGAGTGAAGACCAGACAATCCGTTTTCGCGACGGCGACTATCGAATCGTAGCGCTGCTCGGTTCGGGGGGAATCGGGACGACCTTTAAGGTTGTGGAAGTCGACCGGACTACAAAAGAGGAACTTGGAACCTATGTAGCCAAGGTCGCGCACGAAGAGGAAACCGGCCAGTCGGTTCTCACAGCCTATAGATTGGCTCGCTCACATCTGGGGCAGCATGAGGCGCTGTCTACAATCTTTGAAGTTGCGAGGGAGTGGGGGGAGAACGAGTTCGTGTCGTTGTTGAAGTGGATTGAAGGTACGCCGCTGAGCGAGTTCATTGGTGTCTTTCCACTGCTTGCCGAAGAGCAACAGGAGGTATCAAGCGAGACGTTAGCTGTGCGATGGTTGCAACTCATGTGTGAGGCGTTGGACGTACTGCATCGAAATGGCCTAATTCATGGCGATGTCAGCCCTCGAAACATCATCGTATCGGGAAGTGGCTTAGTTCTCACCGACTATGATTTTGTCAAAAAGATCGACACACCGATTTCAGCCCCAGGCACGGTGCTCTATAGCTCTCCATCGTGTCAACAGAAGCAGGCTGCGTCTCCGGCTGATGATCTGTACGCACTAGCAGCCAGCTTCTTTCATGTGTTGTTCGAGAAAGAGCCCTTTCGGTACGGCGGTGACCTGGCGAAAGATCGCGGGCTAAACTGGGACACCATCGATCGTGCGGACTATCCGATTCTGATAGATGTGCTGGAGACAGCAACGCATGCCGATTCTCAGAAACGGTTCGCAACGGCGTCCGACATGCTCCGTGCGTTGAATATGGAACGGACAGGCGACCCCGATACGGTAGACCCGGATTCTGCCAGGAGTGGGGGGTCGGATGCGATTCATACGAACGAATCCGGTGAGTCAGAGACATTCGAACCGGTCCAAGTTTTGTCCGATTTGGACGAAGGCGACCTGAAGAAGGTGGATCCCGACGAACTCAGCGAGCAGCATGTCACCTGGCTGCAGTCGTTGCTGCAGTCGTATCCAGGCTCCCGTTGGGGAAATCAGGAAACACGAGGACTGGACTCAGAGTTTGCGACAGACACGTATGTCAGAACACCGCTTGAAGAATCCCTGCTGGCTGCCATTCGGGACCGCGAGATTCGCTTGGTGATTCTTTGCGGAAACGCTGGCGATGGCAAGACTGCGCTGCTGCAACATCTCGCGCAGGAACTTGGATTTGGGAAGCATTCGTCGTCAGAACGGATCCTTGAGGGACAAATTCAAAACGGTCCACGCGTAAGAATGAACCTGGATGGATCCGCAGCCTGGCAGGGGAAATCCGCTGATGAGTTGCTCGACGAATTTATGGAGCCGTTTCGGAACGGGGCACCGAGCAACGATATTGTCCATTTGCTTGCGGTCAATGACGGTCGTTTGTTGGAATGGCTCGTCGGCGTTGAAGAACGTGGACATGGTGAAACGCCGTTGACAAGCGAACTCTACCGCCTCCTTCAATCGGAAACGGAACCACGCAGTAATTCGTACATTCGATTCATCAGTCTGAATGAGCGCTCGCTGGTTGGTGGGATTCCTGAGGATCAGAACAGCATCAGTACGGAATTCCTTGAGATCTTGATCGATCAGCTGTACGGCGATGCGAATGCAAATGAGGTCTGGTCGCCGTGCGTATCGTGCTCGGCAAAGAATCGTTGTCGCGTGATCCAGGCGGGGCGGCTGTTCGCTCCCAAAGGATTCCCGTCTGCCGCAGCATCGACCGTGCGCAAACGCGCTCGCCAGCGGTTGATTGAATCACTGCAGGCGGTTCACCTACGCGGCGAAACACACATTACCGTGCGAGAATTGCGAGCCGCACTCGTCTACATCCTATTCGGAATTCACTACTGCGACGACTATCACGAAGGCAACGATCAGCCGCTGGCGTTTTGGGATCGCGCGTTTGCAGCTGATTCGCCGGCGCGACAGGGCGAGGTATTGCGAGAACTCGCGCAATTCGACCCGGCGTTTGAGGCTCATCCGCAGGTCGATCGTTACCTTCTGAGCCAACCGATCGTCGATAGCTCCAGAACCGCACCACATTTCTACGGGATGCAACTTGGATCGGCTCGGCGACGGGCGTTCTTTGAATGGAGCAGCGACGACGTTGAAGAGGTTGGAGGCAACGTGGATGCTCTCGGTCTGGCACGCGGTCGTCATCTCAGTCTGTTCCGTGACCTTCCTCTCAAGAAAAAGCAGGAAGACCTTGATTCGGTGACTTCGCAACTGTGTGCGGGGATCGCGCGGCTGGAAGACCTGCCACCACAGGCACTGGACCGCGAGGGAGGAGTGCCCCTGCGAATTACACCGCGAACACCAACTGAAACCGCGTTCTGGGTCGAGAAACCGCTCAGCTCATTCCGACTCGAAGCCGATCTGCCGCTCGCTACTGCCGGGATCGAAAGACTGCATCGACAAGTCTCGCTCATCTATCGATATCGTGACGGGCAGGAAGAACGCCTGCGCCTCGGTGCGGAACTCTTTTACCTCTTGCTCGAACTCGCGGACGGATACCAGTTGGGGGACGTATCGACGGACGACACGTTCTCGAATCTTTCCATCTTCGTGCAACGGCTAATTCGCGAAGACGAATCCGAGTTGCTGGCCTTGAACCCTATACAGGATCGACGAGTCTATAAAGTCGCGAGCGTCATCAGCGAAACTGAAAGCGGTCCGCTACAGCGCATGGTGTTGACGACGCTGGAAGCGGGAGAGGAGCAATGAGCGGAACGGCGCGGGCGATCGTTGATGATGTTCTCGGCCGACAGATGACTCGGGAAATCTGGTCTGGGAACTACGATAAAGTTCTACCGCTCACGGTACAAGAATTTGATCTTTCTGCGGTATTGCCAGCGGTCTTCTTCATGTTTCGATTCGGTCATCGACGTGGGCGCGGCAAGTTTGTGGAGACGTTCGGTGCAGAATCCGGCACTGCCAAAGAACGCCGCCGCGCGGCTACGATGGACCGTGTCGCTTCCCGCTTGGGAGCGCTGAAATCGTTCGAGAATTTTGATGGCGATACTGAGCGAGCCATTCTGGGCGACTTATTGCTCAGCTTTTGCCTGGAAAATGCAAAGCATGCGTTGGGCCGCGAAGAGCAAGTCCAGCGAGTTTCGCCGGCGCATTACATGTCAAGCTGGATCGATCTTCCTGAGCGCGTCACAGACCTGCGCTTCGTCCCTGAAATGGTTGTCGCTATGCTAGCGAATCAAAAGACTGATTATGTTGAACAAAGTGGCGAAGCTGACGAGTCATGGTTCGGTGTTGGACGCGGATTCGCTGACAACTTGCTTTTGAGAGGATTTCATCAAGGAATCGAACGCGAAGGTCCGTTCGACGCAAACCGAACTGCGGATCATTTTGATGAGACAGCGAAGGTCGGACTGGACCAGTTGCTCATGATCCGGCTGGCGCAGCAGTTGGGGGAAGCCCCCGACAGACTTCGCGGCAAGAGCGAGGGCGGTGGTCTCATTTCCAATCAACGTCCGATTGCGGAAGCTGCAGCGCGGAAGTTTTCGGAAGATATCCGCCGATTCGTCAGGTCGTACGCCAATGTGATCCCTAGGCATGCGTTCGTGGAGCTGCTCGAATCATGCATTTCCATTGGTTTGACGACGATTGTGACCAGTGTAATCGAGTTGCTTTTCGAATGGTCCCGAACGGGCGAGATTCGAAAGTCGAGTGAGCAGCGACCGGCTCAGCTATTTGTGGATTGCTCAAACGGCGTCCAGCGTGAACTGCACTCGCTTGCAGAGCAATCGATGGACGACTTCATGCGGCGGATTCAGCGTTTTCCCGTGATCCTGATGGTGTTGCGACTGCTGGACTACTCAGCTCGCTACGATCGAAAGCTCAAGAGCCTGGAGATCCGAACTCGTCCGTACGCGACGGAGTGGGTCAATCTGATGGGCGATCTCCTGTTTGAGCGGCACGACCGAGCAGAGGCGATTATGGATGCTCTCGATGGCAAGGCAGAGCAACTCGCTGAGCGATTTGCCGCAGAGTACCCAGAAGCAACTCAGCTGGTTAGCGACACCCGTGCCCAGGAAAGCCCCGTCTGGAGAATTGCCGAGTCACTGATGTCACTGCAGAAATCGAAGAAGCTGCGAGACTTGATCGATTCCGTCCTCATGACATCGCGCCCCAACGGCCTAGCCGCAAAGCGAATAGTGACGAGGAAGTCAGCCGACGGTGGTTCGAAACGTCAGGAGGTTCGTTCGATTGTCTTCACCGATTCTGTTCTCGACTACCTCGTTCATCTGCATGTACTTCGTCCCGGTAGTAAGAGCAGCTACCGGCCTCTCGCATTCGGCGACTTCGTCGAGGCACTCCGGGAACGCTATGGCCTTTGCATTGACGTGGCGCCGCCTGGAATGACGGTTTCTAACGATTTGCTACAGCACAATCGAATCGTCCTCGAACGACGACTTCGCGATCTGGGCTTGCTGATCGGAGTGAACGACGCTGAATCCATGAAACACCTGCGGCCTCGTTTTGAATTCTCCGGGGGTGTTCCGAATGAAATGGCATGAATTGCACGCCGAGTTGCTAGGTGAAGCCTTTGAAAAGGTGTTGGGACCGGCCGACAAGGGCGTGATGGCGTTCGTGCGTTGCCTCACGCCTCAAGTTGTGATTGCCCTCGCAACTGATCAGAAGTTTGTCCCAAAGGGCTGGCAGGTATGGCGAGTCGCAGAAAGAGACGATGATAGTACGCGCACGATTACCGCTGACCATGCCATCGAGATCCGGGAGTCAAAATCTGAAGCCGTTTTGATGCTTATCGACACTGACAAAGCCGGCGCCGGAATGGATGGGTTGTACAGTGCCACGCGTGAAATCGACGAGACGAGCCTGTTCAAGGAGGTGATCCGCCTTGCCGCCGCACAGGTTACAAGATGCCATTCTCGCCAGACACGCGTGTACGCTGAGACAGCGATGAAGCGGGCGCGGCGAGTTGGGCAACGGTTCAGTCTCTCGCCGTGGACGGAATTTGACTTTCTCGTTCGCAGTGCGGCAGACGGAAAACACCCGAGTGAACTATTGGCGATGCTCGGTCTCTGGCCCGTCAAGGCTGAGGGCCAGGTCGAATCCACGGACCGCCTCGACGTGTCGCAGCTATTTGTCGAGCGATTGTTCGGCAACGCTGTGTCAGGCAGATCGCCCGCACGGCGCATCGAGTCACTGAAGCTACTAGAGCCGAGCGAATCCCAACGGACCGATCTTGAACGATTTCTGCGTGTCGCCGCAACTCAGCCGCTGCTCGAAGCGTTGTCCGAGTTGGATACAAAACCTCAGTTGTGGATCAACTCACTCAACATTGAGCCGGCTGCGCAGAGTATCCAACATATCGAGCTGATCTCATGGCGGAACCGAAATGGAAGGATCATGAAGCCGTCAGGGCTGATCGAAGATGGTGAGGCAGATGATCCGCCGGTTCTGGTGCTCGACCCGAATGCGGACCAAAACGGAAATTACTCGAAGCTTGAGATTGCCTGGAATTCCAGACCCGACAACCTGGAGAAGGATGCTGTTGATTACCAGATCTCCATTGTCACCGACATGGATGAAGAACTGACATCTCGCACGACGTCGCACACTGCCAAAAGGAGTGAGAAATGTCGTTTCACCAACGATGACTTCGCCATGCTCAATGACGATGCGCTGATCAATGCGAAGATTGTCGTGTCTGTGATCGGCAACGATCAGATCGAAAGGCGGGAAAGCGAAGAGTTTGTTATCCGGTTTGGCGAACCTCCGGAACGTACGCCTGGGGGCATCGGAAAAGTCATGCGGACCTTCAGCGAAGGTCTGATCGAATTGGACGACCGCGAGATGGTGATAACGCTCGCATCGTCAACAGAATCGCTGCAGGTCGATTCTAAGGGGTACGTTGTGCTTCGTACTCCGCAGCGAGGCAAGAACTTTCGTGTCTTCCGTCCACCGTTAATCAACGATGTTGAGCGGGACTGGATTTCACGTGGTGGCGGACCAGGACGCTGGCGTGTGAAGGTTCGAGCGTCCGGTGCAAGAGCGAGCGTGGCGGAATTCGTTTCCATCACGCCGGAGACTCCGGGCTCAGGAGCCTTAAAACCCCTGTGGGATCGCGCTGCGACTGCGAGCAAGCGGATGGCCGAACGTTTCGCCGCGTGCGGCGGAGGGGTTGGTCAAATCTATGATCAGAACTCAAAGGTCTTCGACGGAACAGTCAAGGAGTATCTGCTGGCATGGGCCGCTCTTCTGGATGACGCGGAGCCGATTGTCGCTCTAAATCAGACTGTTGAAGTCCAGGCACTTTCCGGGAGAACTATTGGGTTGATTGTGCTGCCAGCGCATCCGATGCGACTAGCATGGCAGGTTGGCTACGACAATCTCGTGCTTCATACCCGCTTTGAACAGGACATGAAGCCGAAGCAGGTACGAGAAGAACTTCAACTACTCGACGGAGCAATGTATCCCGCATTCCTTCCTGGGCTGGAAAACGGTCGGTCTTTCGTGTTTGCCGATACACTCGGATTTCATGCAGTCGGAATGGTGCCTGATGAGGACAAAGAACCAAAAGCCGCAATCGCCATCCTCGCCCGGACACTCGGAGAAACCAGTTCGAGTGCTGTGGCCCCAACAGTGGGCCGCCAGAGCGCGCAGATTCTCGGGCGCGAGATTCTGCGATATATCGACTGCCATGACACGTCGCGACTGTTGCACGTTCACGCACTTCGCCCAGGCGACGGATTGACTGTGGCTCGGTCACTAGGGCATGTCCAAAAGCTTAGCCGTCATTCATCCGACGACGAAGACCACGGTGATGAGGTTCAGCAAACGACCCCCTCATTCGTGCTCGAACTGTATCCGTCTGCCGAGCAACGCGGAGTGGCAGGGCGATTTATCTCGGAAGCCCGCGAGAAGCGACGGAGTGGAGCGGGCGTTCTTGGCGAAGGCGATCAGTGGATGCTGGAGTCATCGAGCCTGCCCGGTGGGATGACCTTGCCCAGACTTAGATGGGCGCGTAAATCTCAACCTGACCCAGCGACGCCAGCTCATCTGGCTGTCGCCTTTGACACGTTCGAGTCCCGGGTTCTGCCAGAGTCGCGCTCAGGAGAGAAAGTGTCTCGGCCCTACTTTGCGTTCGGCCTGATGTCGTTTTTCGAACGAGATTACACCAGCCTTCCGTCGCCTGTATGGCGCAGCACAGTGCTGGCACCGACAGAGGGCGAAAAGCATCCGTCGGATCGGACTCACACAGAACGCCTGGTTCGGATGCAGCAGGCGATCGAAGGGTGTGTTGCTCGCAATTTGGGAGTGAAGAACGGAACACTAGTGCTCCGGACCGAGATTTCTCCTGAGAAGGCACAGAGTCTCCGCGAGCTGCATCGGCTGTGCGATTGGGTGATCACGCTCGATCGAAATGCGGGAATTGAGTATTTCGATTCCCCCCGTGACAACCGGGATATCTACGACGCCTACGTCATCGACTGCGTTCCGGAACGCGAAGATCTGGGTTGTCTACAGCTCATTACTTCCACTAGCAATCTCGAAGAAGTGCGGACGCTGCTGGACGGCGCGCTCGATCAGATGGGACTCAGTCGCAGTCGACGTAATGCAGAATACCTGTTGGAACACCTCAAAGAGCTAAGCGGTCGCCTGGCGATTCGGCTCACTGGCCAGAAGGCTCCAGCGGCGGAACTGATTGCTCTGGCAATGTGTCACGCAAACTGCCGCTCGGCCGCAATGAGTGATGAATGTTGGACCTCACTGCGGAGCGGATTTTTCGTTCCGGTAGATGATATACGCGATCTATTGCCACCAGTAATGGATCTCCCGAGCAGCGCAACGGGCGAAGCGAATACTGATGAGGACGGCGCACAACGACCGACGCGTCCTGACCTGATCTACGTGTCATTTGTTGCGCGAAAGGGACTCGTCTTTCGTTTCGCGGAGGTGAAATACCGACGGCACCTACGAACCGCACGCAGTCCCGAAGCCTTGCAGCAAATTCGGCGGCAGGTTGAATCGCTCAGGCATCGTTGGGATGATTGGTACGCGAGTGACGAAGTTTGTTGCTCATTTCGCACCGTACGCCGTGCAAAGCTCGCACGCGTTCTGCGGTTCTATGCCGACAAGGCACGGCGCCACTCCACGGACGACGACAGCGACGGGCTCACAGAATCCGCTTTCCAAACTCTCTCGGCCGAAATCGATCGGCTCGTCGAGAAGGGTGGAGAGTATTCATTCGCACCCGCAGACCGTACTGATGTTGGCTGGATTTTTTGTCCGGAGTACGCGAGTGCCAGACCGTTGGAAATCACGCCGGACGGGTGGGACACGAGGATTTTTCTGTTCGGCCCCGATTCGTACTTCAGGCATGAGTCCGTGAACGAACCGATTGCGGAAGAAGCGCCAGCGAAAGGCTTGGGAGAAACCAGGAGATCGATCACATCGGACGCGAGTACCACGGACGCTAGTGTCAGCAACGCAGTCGGACAACAGTCGCCTCAAGCTACTGGACTGGTAGAAGCCGGTGCAAATCAGATCCCCTCTGATCCGGCGATATGTCTAGGGACGAATTTGCTCAGCGGAGTTGAAGTTCGCTGGCCGCTCACGGTGAAGGGAAATCCGCATCTCTTGCTGGCGGGCCTGCCGGGAATGGGGAAAACGACTTGTCTGCTGAGTTTGTGCAAACAAATGCTCGACGCTGACATCCGACCAATCGTCTTCTCGTACCACCAGGACATCGATGAAAAGCTGGAAAGACTGGTCCCTTCCTTACGCTTCATTGATTTCAACGGACTCGGGTTCAATCCGTTGCAAGTTTTGAATCGAGAATCACGGATGGCGTATCTCGATGTGGCCGGTGCGCTGCGGGACATTTTCGTGGCGATCTTTCCGGAGTTAGGCGACATTCAGGGAGAACGGATTCGCAAGGCCATCAAAGAGAGTTTCGTTGAAATCGGCTGGCATGATGCGGATTCTTCACAATTGTCCGTGCCTGCGTTTTCGCGATTCGTCGAACTTCTGCGTGCCGAACCAAAGCCAGATCGTGGCCTGAAGACGCTGTTGGCGCGGCTGGAAGAACTGGATGACTATGGCTTCTTTGGCGCGGCCGAGACTCAAGAGAGTCTTTGGGACAGCGACGAGCCAATTATCATCCGCATTCATTCCACTCAGAACGACAACCTGCAGAAAGCGTTTGCATCTCTAGTGTTTTACGGTCTTTACAAAGACATGTTTCGCCGTGGTACAAGCGATCGTATCACGCACGCCCTTGTTTTTGATGAGGCACATCGTGCCGCGCGGCTTCAGTTGATTCCGACGATGGCGAAGGAATGCCGCAAGTACGGTATCTCACTCGTCCTTGCTTCCCAAGAGGCGAGAGACTTCAACATCTCGCTCTTCTCGGCCATCGCGAACTACCTTATCCTGCGGCTGACTGAAGCGGACGCGAAAGTACTTGCACGCAACGTCGCCAGCTCAGATCAGGAACGGACACTTATCGATCGGATCAAGCAGATGGATCGCTTCAAGGCTTTCTACTGCTGCGAAGGACAAAAGAAACCGATACCGGTGGCTCTGCTTGAATGATGTATAGTAATTACATTGGTAAACCACCGCCTATGGCGGTGAGACTCGAAAAGGCTCTGCCGTCCCGTCGTGGGTTGTGATAGATGGTCTCCTTTCAACGAACCACCACATTCAAAGAAAGGAGACCAACATGCGAGAATGGCAAAGCCAGTCGCACGTCAAATGGTACTGTAGGTACCACCTGGTATTCATCCCGAAGTACCGGAAGCGGACGATATTCGGTCAGTTGCGCCGAGGGGTGGGGCAAAATCCTTCGGGACCTGTGCAAACAGAGTGGAGTGGAGTTAGTGGAAGGACACGCGATGGCGGACCATGTTCATCTTTGCCTGAGTATTGCACCGAAATACAGTGTGGCGAACACGGTGGGATTCTTGAAGGGCAAATCTGCCATCCGTATCCACCGGGAATACCTGGGGAAAAGCCGGAACTTCACGGGATTCCACTTCTGGGCAAGAGGGTACTGTGTAAGTACGATCGGACTGGATGAGGAGGTGATTCGAGCCTACATCCTCAACCAGGAGAAAGAAGAAAAGCGTCAAGAACAGCTAGACCTCGGGGGGCTTTAGCCCCCTTCAAAACGATGGGGGCCAATGGCGAGACGCAGCCCGCTGCCCCAGGCCAGTGGCTAGCCAATTTGCTACTCGGGCCAGCCCTTGAGAGCCGAATGGACGGAGCCGACCGATACGCCGAGGCGTGAGGCGATGGCGCGGAAAGAAAGCCCTTGCTTACGTAGGTCGCGAGCTGTCTCGTAATCGAACTCGAGCCGGGGCCGTCCGAGCTTCGTTCCCTTTTGCCGCGCCATCTTGATGCCAGCTATCACCCGTTCGCGAATGATCTCCCTCTCGAACTCCGCCATGGCGCCGATGACTTGGAAGAGCATCCGGCCGGCAGGGGTGGAGGTGTCCACGCTTACTTGATGAGACAAGAACTCGATGCCCAGGCTCTTGAACTCCCCAAGACGTTGAATCTGGACTGAATTGGACCACCGTAGGGAATGCCCTAGCGAACGAGTCAAGCTAGGCATTTGTCACTTCAAAAGAGGCCGATCCTGACGGTCTCAGGGTGAATCGGGGAGGCTGGCGGGGCTTCCATGGGGCGGCGCGAATGTCTCTCAGCCAGTCACCAATCTCCTTGCTCCGCAGCTCTGGGCACAAACGCCAAAAGGACGGACTGATCTGGACATCGATAGAACCATAAGGATCTGGCAAGTGGAGATGAACCGTCTTCCATTCCGGGCGAAAATAGCGTTCGCGATCTTCTTTTTTCACTCTCAGCCCATAAAACGCACGTCTGAAGCCAGAGGTGTTCTTCCAACAAGTAACGGTGAACATGATCAACCGCCTTCAGCAATTACGACATAAGCCATCGCGGGGCTTTACACTGCCGCCCAACTCATTGAGACATTTCAGAAGTGGAATTTCTATTTCTCGTTGTTTGGGTATCATGACGAGACCTCCGAGTCATTGTTATAGGAGATCGAAGGCGGTCAGTATGCCAAGTAGAACCTTACTGTCTTTGGGGTCTGGGATCAGCACAGGTTCTTGCATCCCTTCATCGAGCAATGAAGTCACGCGATCTTCTGGGCTGCGGGTAGAAGCAAGAAGGAGTTTGATCCCATCAGATTTGACTGCATCTTGGAGCGATGTGGCAAGTCGGGGCTTCCGATCGTTCGCTCCACGCAAATAAAGCGCGACCGAATGGTCGGGGACCAGATGCCATTTTTCTTCCGAACCGGAGCGACTCCACACCGGCAGATATGAGAAGGAGTTCAATAGCATAACCTGTCTGATGAAGCTCACCGGCTGCCATAGGTGAGTGCAGACAGGGTTTCTGACCATAAAGTCCCTGACCTTATCGCAATCCTTCATGAGCGCATCCTCCAGCACTAGTGAAAGCTCTGATGCATGCTTAGTAAGGTGACGGGCAAAAGCACCTTGATGGAGAGCGTCATTTCGAGCTTCGCGGACCGTTTCATATAGCTCCCGAAACGGAGCGTGCCATTGTGACCATTTAGCAGGTATATCACACGCCAAGGGAGACCTGTTTGCCAATGCTGAAATTCGCTTCTTGTACTTGCCAAGGGCGCTGATTTCTTTTGTGAGCGTGATGCCGAGCTTTTCTATACAGAACAGCAATTCTTGGTAGTTCTCTACATTCCGGAAGGCGTCTGCTCTAGCTTCCCGAAGTTGGTCACGGAAGTAGATTGCGGATTCCGGAGTGAGGTTGCCTACCTTTGGCTTGGTGACCATTCCTGCCGGATTTCATCATAGAGATGGGGGACACGCAACTTCTCCAAGGTGGAGTTGGGACTGGCTGAGACTCAAGCCCCCATTTCAACCTTTGCACTTTTCGTAAGGCCCAACAAACCCAGGCTCAAGCGCCCTAATAGCCTTTCTCAAATTGTGTAGGTCCTCCTCAATATAAGTGATCTTCCCGCCGCGGTCGGCAATCCAGGAGTAGCTTTCCTCCGCTCTTTTAGCGCACTCCAAAAGGTCAGCGACCTTTCGCTCAAGCTCTTGTCTATCGTCGTTGCTCACTGTCCCTGCCTCGTTTATTCGTAAAGGGGGGGCAGAACCGAAGCCCCGCCCCCCTTTGTTGTCCGTCACGCGTCTTACTCGGATTTGAGAATCTTGTCCGCCGCTGAGAAGATTCGTTGTGCCGACCTTTCCGGTATGTCCGCGCCCTTTAACCAGTTCTGTATGTAGCCCCGGCAAAACTCAGCGCCGTCGAGCGACAGAGCTTCACAACACAGGAGGGCGACGGATTCCGCTTCTGCCTCTCGGAGATTGCGCGATAGGTGTTCGCCGTCGCTCATCTCACCTTCAGCCACGTGGTTCAGAACGTTATGGGCCAGCTCATGGAAAGTCGTTTTGTGTGGAAGCTCGGCCATCGGGTTGATGGAGATAGCGCCCTTTGTGGCGTAGCCCTGGGCGTTTCCGTCCGTGTGCGTGAACGGCTCCTCTGTGATTCCTAGCTCAGATAGCGCCCGTTCTTTGCTCCAGCCGGGGATAGGCTCGGGCCGGAAGTCGTCGCCCTCAGTTTGTGAGAGAACGAACCATCGATTGCGGTAAACAAATATCGTCCGGTGTTCGGGTTCGTCTTCGTCGCTCTCGGACTTTTTTTTGACCGTGAGGGGCATGCAGAGCGTGAGAGCTTTTTCGCCCCTCTTGACGTAGCGCCCGAGCTCTTTCCATTTGTTGTAGGTCGAGATAGGACCGGGTTCGATGCCGCGAAGCTGACATTGCATCAACGCGAGGATGCAATTGCCCATTGAGTAATGATGGAAGTTGGAGTAGGCGGAGAGGATAGAGCCCGGTTTGTTGACGGCTTCTTCGAGTAGCTCTTGCCATTTGATTTCGTTGCGGTTCATGACAACCTCGCTTTTATTTGATGTGAAGATTTATCCAACTAGGGATGGAGCGAAGGTCCTTTTCGGTGAAACCTTGCTCTTGATAGAACTTGGTCCAGTTACGGATTCGGCGCTGGCGGTCCGACTCATTCAGGACGAGGCGCGAATTGTGCCCGGTGTTTCCACACGGGACGCACGTCGATTCGGTCCGCCCGTAAAGGCGAGCTCGGGCCTCTACGAACCGCGCCGAGCTCAGAAGAGTCCTCTGTATCAACTCTTGGAGTCCCATTACGAGGAGGTCAAGGCCAATTGGGAAGATAGATTCGAACGCGTCTACGG
>SDBT01004111.1_pt1 | contig 24819 bp, 20 predicted proteins | sample 2277101 | NCBI WGS metagenome assembly SDBT01 (sample SAMN10404973, study PRJNA504765) | marine sediment metagenome | isolation source: marine sediment core GS10_PC15, 103 cmbsf | place: Arctic Ocean: Southern Knipovich Ridge | collected 2010 | reverse complement strand
TGTTCCTGCAGCCAGGCTGCCGGAATAATCACACCAGGTTCTGCTGTTTTCTGTCCCACCGCACACCCGAAGCACAGGGTGGCAATGACAAATACAATGTACCTCACAGGGCTCATGTGGCAATAATTTCGTGCTAATATAGGTTTGCTGGATCAATGTTGGATCGATAACACAGGATAAATCATGGCGCTATCCACCTGAATGCGGCTTCCTCTGTAACAAACGGACGTACCTGAAGCTGTTTGACACGATGGTCCATCATAATGGCACTGGATATCATGGGATTGTCCATGACAATGGCCACCTTCAGATTCTTCAACCGGTCTTGATTTTCATTCAGGAAAGAACTCATGCCATTCATAATAACCGGACCCTCCGGCATATCCGCGTCATCCAGAAGGGTGATGACACCTTTGTATCCGGAGACGGCCTCAATCATCCGGAATATTTCTTTCCATGAGTGAATCATGTCATCCAGTGATACTTTGCCGGAAAAATGTCTTATGATGACATTGTCTCTAACTTCAATTGAAGCCTTCATACCGTTTACATTCAGAAATTTTAAGTGACAGGATTTCTTGTATTAAAGGTAAGGAAATGAATCTCAGATTTTTAATTCCTGAGAAAGATATTTGACAAGTGTTCATGCAGAGCGCACGAAGGACTGAAAAAACAGGTATCTTTGCACATAATGAACAAAAACCCCATGAAAAAACTGGTCCGTATTTTTACAATCACCGCCCTGGTATCCGGTTTTGCAGCCTGCGGTTCAGAAAATAAGGACAATAGCACCAAAAAGGAGGAAAACAGAACCGAATATGTGAAAAAACGGAGAGACGACGGTACCCTGTCCAGTGCTAATCCGGTGGACGGCGACGGATACATTCATGGTGTTAAGGTGAACTATTATGAGGATGGGAAAACCGTTCATTCGAAGGTCTCTTATGAACATGGAAGGAAGCACGGTCCGGCCATCTGGTACTATAAGAATGGCCAGATTCACGAGCACTCCAACTACTATTACAATCGGAAAAACGGACTCGCAAAAAGATACTACGATACGGGTGAATTAATGGAAGAAGTCACCTTTGACACAGGGGAAGAGTTACCGGGTAAGAAGATGTACACAAAAGATGGCGAACTGATCACAGAGTGATCTTATCTCTTCAACAGAATATAATTCTTGAATTCGCCCAGTCTCCCACCTGAAAGAAGATGTTTTTCGATCCAGGATATGATCTTGTATTTGGTTTTGTCGTGCTTTGCTTTCACCGGATTCAGGCTTCGGGCGGAACCCTCAAAACGCAGTTGGTGTTTCCAGTCAAACCTGCCGATCCAATCAACCATTACAGATGGATGGGTACCCTTGAACCTGGTAAGTTTTTTCAGGTTCCCGTAATCATAGATACGGTCATATTTATGTGCTTCAATTTGCTTTTCGACCGCCTCCCGGCCCCTGTGGTTCATGCTGAATGCCTTGATCTTGTTCTGCATCACCGCTGGCGGACGCACCCAACCATAATGAAAGATCTCTGCATCCACCCGGGCTACCTTTAGTTTGCGGGTTCCCTCCTGCTGTCTGTAGTTGATGCCATCAAAATCAGGAATCGTACGGAATGACTGGGCCGACTCCCAGGAATGGATCCCCGGAAGGTTTTTAATGATCCGTATCTCATTCCTGTACCAGCAATGGGAATCCTGAATGTGATCATAATCCCCCCAGAAATGCATGTAACGAAACAAAAGTCCCTCCACCTCCTTAGCGTACAGCAACTCACGGCAGCGCTCCCTGATGTTGTCCAGGTCCTTCTCATGCACCACCTCATCCGACTGCAGGTAAAACAGCCAGTCGCCCGTACAAAGTTCCCTCGCTATATCTGTCTGGTGGGCGTGTTCCATACCCCTTGGGTACTTCTCAATGTCCCACACCGTATCGATGATACGGATCTTTTCACTGCCTATGGCTTCTATTTCCCGCCGGGTGTTGTCATCTTCATCGGAATCCCCCAGCGCTACCACAAATTCATCCACGATGGGCAGGATCGACTCCACAGCCTGCCGCATTGGATAGTAGAGTTTGAGGGCGTTCTTACCCATGGAAAAACCGCTGATCTTCATAGGGCGCATTAAAACATTTGCATAGAATGAAATTTACGGTACAGGCCATCTTTATCCCGGATCAGCTCATCGTGGGTTCCCCGCTCTACGATCCTGCCATCATCGATCACCAGGATCAAATCGGCGTGCTTGATGGTGGAGAGCCGGTGGGCAATCACAATGGAGGTCCGGTTTTGCATCAGCTTGATGATGGCATCCTGTACCAATCTCTCTGACTCAGTATCCAGTGCAGAGGTTGCTTCATCCAGGATCAGGATGGGTGGATTGGCCATCACAGCCCTGGCAATACTGATGCGCTGTTTCTGACCCCCGGAAAGTTTGCTTCCTCCCTCTCCTACACTTGCATCGTATTGATTCTCTGTCTCTGTGATAAACTCATGGGCATTGGCAACCTTTGCTGAATGAACAATCCTCTCCGGGTCTGTTCCCCCGTTGCTTCCAAATGCAATGTTGTTTCGAAACGAATCGTTGAACAGGATCGATTGCTGACTTACGATCCCCATCAGCGTCCTTAATGATTTGATTTTGTAATCCCGGACAGGGATCCCGTCGATGTAAATCTCTCCTTCAGATACATCCATGAACCTGGGCAGCAGATCCACCATGGTTGATTTACCGGAACCCGATTTTCCCACCAGGGCAATGGTCTGTCCCTTTTTGATGGTAAAAGAGACATCTTTCAGCACATACTCCTTATCGTACTTAAAAGAGACATTCCTGTACTCGATGGAATTAGTGAATGCACTGACCGGAACTGCATCCGGCTTCTCCTCGATCTTCAGGTCAGCCAGCAACAGCTCGTCAACCCGGTCCACCGATGCCATGCCCTTCTGTATGTTGAAATAGGCAGAGGTAAAATTCTTGGCCGGGGTGATGATCTGGCTGAAGATGATCAGGAAGAAGATCAGCTGCTCACCAATGAGTTTATCCCCCCCCGACAGTGCCAGCGATCCGCCATACACCATGATGACCATCAGAACGATGGTGCTCATGAACTCACTCAGGGGACTGGCCAGGTACCTCCGGCGCATGACTTTTCGCAGCAAGAGGGCGAAATGGTTGTTGGTATCGGAAAACTTCCCCGTCATCTGTTCTTCACCGTTGAATGCCTTGATGATCCTTAAACCCGAAAGAGTCTCTTCCAGCAGTGCCAGCAGTTCACCCAGGCGCTGCTGTCCCTTGAAAGTGGTTCTCCTGAGGCCTCGTGCAATGCGTCCGATCAGGACCCCGGCCAGAGGAAGGATCACCACCACGAAAAGGGTCAGGTTAAAACTGATGGAGAACAGGAATATCAGGTAGATGATAATCGTGATGGGGTCCCTGAACAGCATTTGCAGGGAACTCATAATGGAGGTTTCAATCTCCTGTACATCACTGGAAATGCGGGCAATCACATCGCCTTTCCGGGCCTCGGTATAATAGGAAAGAGGAAGCTTCAGTACTTTCTGGTAGATGTCGTTTCGTATATCCCTTACAGTGAAAGCCCTGATGGGGGCCAGTACAAAATTGGCCAGAAATAATAATCCGTTCTTCAGCAGGCTGAACACAACCACCATGACGCTCACCACCATAAGCGCACCGGCCTCACCTTTCAGCTCCATCATTTTACTCATGTAGTAATTGAGGGTATGCATGAAATAGTCCGTGCTTAACTTAAATTCCATGGGTTCGAAGACCATGGACTGTTTTCCGAACAGCACACTCAAAAAGGGAATGACCATGGCAAAGGAGAAGAGCGCAAAGAAAGCGCCCAGGATATTGTATATAATATTCTGAACCACATACCACTTGTAAGGCAGCAGATAGTTTAAAAGTTTGAAGAATCTTCTCATAGGGTTAGCCTCATATATACCAACGGCAGATTTTACAATCCTGTATAATTCCAGGGGGTTATTTTCAACAATTCTTCCTTCACTTCATCCGTGACCGATAGTCCCAAAATAAACTTGCGGATCGTTTCCTGTGTAATGGCCTCATTGGTACGGGTCAGTTCAAGAAGCGCCTCATAAGGCTTAGGGTAATTCTCCCTCCTGAGGATGGATTGGATCGCCTCTGACACCACCGCCCAGTTCTTCACCAGGTCGGCACGGATGGCCGGTTCATTTACGATCAGTTTGCCCAATCCCCTGTTGAGCGATTGCATGGCAATCACCGTATGACCCAGGGGTACCCCGATGTTGCGAAGAACGGTTGAATCGGTCAGATCGCGTTGCAGGCGGGAGACCGGCAATTTGGATGCCATGTGGCTGAAAATCGCGTTCGCTATCCCTAAGTTTCCTTCCGCATTTTCAAAATCGATGGGATTTACTTTGTGGGGCATGGCCGATGAACCGATCTCACCCTCTTTGATTTGTTGTTTAAAGTACTCCATGGAGATGTAGGTCCAGATATCCCTGGATAGGTCAATAAGGATGGTATTGATCCGTTCGAAAGCCTGGAACATGGCCGCCAGGTTGTCGTAATGTTCAATCTGGGTGGTGGGCCAGGATCGCTTTAAACCGAGCACTTCACCCACAAAATGCTCCCCGAATTCAAACCAGTCAATCCCGGGATAGGTCACCACATGGGCATTCATATTTCCTGAGGCACCACCAAACTTGGCGGGCAACGGGATCTCTTCAAGTTGTTCAAGCTGGACATCAAGCCTTTCAATAAACACCCTGATCTCCTTTCCCAGCCGGGTTGGGGAGGCCGGCTGACCATGGGTACGGGCCAGCATGGGTATCTCATCCCACCGGGCAGCAAGCTTCTCAAGCACCCCGGTAAGATGATCAAGCATGGGGTAATAGACAGTTCGCATGGCATCTTTCAGCGAAAGGGGTGTGGCCGTATTGTTGATATCCTGGGAAGTGAGGCCGAAATGAATGAATTCCATATACCGGGCAAGTCCCAGTGCTTCAAACCGATCCTTTATGAAATATTCGACAGCTTTCACATCATGGTTGGTTACCTTCTCAATATCCTTGATTTTCTGCGCATGCTCAACCGTAAAATCCTTGTAAATCTTTCTGAGGTTTTCAAACTGCTCCCCGGGGACCTCCGAGAGCTGGGGTATGCCTGCCAGGCACAGGGCGATGAAATATTCCACCTCCACCATCACCCGGTATTTAATCAAACCATATTCCGAAAAATAATCGGAAAGCGGTTCTGTTTTTGACCTGTACCTGCCATCCACAGGAGAGATGGCCGTCAGTTTATTTAATTCCATTTTCTTGATTTGAATGACACCACAAATTTAGCAGAAAATATTCTTACTTTTGAAGATATAAAATGTCATTATGAAGCATACTATATATATGGTTGCGGTTTTGGTACTGGCGCTGGTTTTCAGCAGCCAGTTAATAGTTCCCGACACTATACCATCCGATACTGCCCGGGGTTTAACGGTCTTACCGGTCGGTAATGATTCGGTGGATAAAACCCTGATCTATACCTTTGCGATCAAAGACAACATTGCCGCTCCCACCTGGCGTATCACGAAGGAAGCATTTGAAGAAGCTTCCTCCCTGGGGGCCGACCTGGTGATCCTGCACCTGAACACTTATGGAGGGGAGGTCAGCGCCGCGGATTCTATCCGGACAAAAATCCTCAATTCGCCCGTTCCGGTCTATGTGTTTATCGATGACAATGCAGCTTCGGCCGGAGCACTCATCGCCATTGCATGTGACAGCATCTATATGAAACCGGGGGGCAAGATCGGTGCAGCCACGGTGGTCAACCAGACCGGAGAACAGGTCCCGGATAAATACCAGTCATACATGCGCGCCACCATGCGTGCCACAGCAGAAGCGCACGGAAAAGACACCATCATTTCAGGTTCCGACACCACCCTTGTATGGCGACGCGATCCGTCCATCGCAGAAGCCATGGTCGATCCAAAGTTGTTCGTGGAGGGAGTTAGCGATACCGGCCAGGTACTCACGTTCACGGCTTCTGAAGCCATCGAAAACGGGTTCTGTGAAGGAATTGTGGAATCGATGGATGAGATCATCAGAAACCTTGACATTAAGGAATATGAGGTTAAATCATACAAGCAGACTGGCATTGATAAGGCCATTGGTTTTCTGATCAATCCAATGATCAGCGGAGTGCTGATCATGATCATCATCGGAGGCCTCTATTTTGAACTTCAATCCCCCGGCATTGGATTCCCGCTGGTTGCATCCATTTTTGCTGCACTGCTCTATTTTGCCCCGCACTACATGGAAGGGATGGCCGAAAACTGGGAGTTAGTTGTTTTCATTGTAGGGGTTGTTCTGATTATGGTGGAGATCTTTGCCATTCCGGGATTCGGGGTGGCCGGTGTTGCCGGGATCATTGCCATGATTACGGGTCTCACCCTGGGCCTGGTGGACAATGTGGTCTTTGAAAAACCTGAATTCACGGGGGAGGGACTCACGCTGTTGATGAAGTCCCTGAGTCTGGTCATGGTCTCCATATTGCTGGGACTGATCCTCTCCCTGTGGGCAGGCAGAAAGCTGCTCACCACCACCGCGTTTACCAACCTTTCCCTGAAGAGTGAGCAACGTATGGAAGATGGTTTCATCGGGGTGGAAACCGAACAGCTTACCCTCATTGGAGAGACAGGTCACGCCCATACTGTATTGCGGCCGTCCGGTAAGGTGAAGATCAACGAGAAACTGTATGATGCCAGCGCAGCTTACGGTTTCATAGAAAAGGGAGAGCAGGTGAAAGTCATCCGGTATGAGACCGGGCAGGTCTATGTAGTAAAAGCATAGATGAACATGGTCATTCGGGACTACCGGCCGGAAGACTTTCCACAGGTTGATGAGCTATGGAAACAAACAGACATCTATACCGTTGAGCGGGGTGATACCTCTGAAATTATCATGCAGTGCACCGAAATGGGGGGTAAATTCCTGGTCATGGAAGATCCGTCAACCAGGACTGTTACTGGCACCTCCTGGATGAGTTATGATGGCCGGCGAATCCACCTTCACCATTTTCCAATACGGCCCCCCCTGCAGGGAAAAGGAGTTGGCCGGCTCCTGGCTGTAGCATCATTGAAATTTGCAAATGAAAAAAACTGTCCGGACAAACTGGAGGTCCACAGCGAAAAACTTCCGGCTGTCAATCTTTACAAAAGTCTTGGATTCACTGCATTTGAAGACTACGGTGTTTACATGACCCTGAACCCTTAACACCTTCCATTGTTTATTAATAAATGGCACCTAAAGAGAATACGATGGTTCGCTTATTGCTTTTTGCACTGTTGCTGCTCCTCCCGGGTCACATATTATCACAGGCTTCTGTCTGGGACCGGTGGGATGCAGAGGTGGTACGGGAACTGAACACCGGCACAGGTACTGCATACCTGGCCGAGGAAGAGAAGAAAGTGATCCTTTTCATGAACATGGCCCGGCACAACGGCTCCCTTTTTGCAGAGACATTCCTGGAATCTTATATTGAGGCCAACGACCTGGAGAACAGCAGTTATCTCCGGTCCCTTTTCCGCGACCTGAAAAAGGGTTCCGGGCTCGAACCCCTGCTGCCGGAGGAAGACCTGACCGCGGCAGCACAGGGACATGCCGTTAAATCAGGTAAAAATGGCCGGGTCGGACACCAGGGTTTCAACAAACGATTTGATCCGCTCATGGGTAATCCTTACAACCACGTGGGGGAAAACTGCTCTTACGGCTATGAAAAGGCCATTGATATTGTCATCTCCCTGCTCATTGATGAAGGCATCAAAGACCGGGGACACAGGAAAAACATCCTCAGTGACAGCTTCAACTCAGTGGGTGTGGCCATCAGGCCCCACAAATCCTACAGGGTCAACTGCGTGATGGATTTCGGCCGGCAGACCCGGTCCAATCTCAACGAGGTTCCTTATTAAGGTGCTGTAAATACCCTATTCTTCGTGGTCGAGCTGATCCGGCAATACTTTGCGCTGTCTGATGTTGGCAACAATGGCCAGTCCTGTGAAAAATACCACAGCCACATAAACCCCCCATGGCACTGTAAATGAGGCTCCGCTGGCATAAGAGTGGATCCCTCCCAAAAAATAGTTCACCCCAAAGTAGGTCATCATCACCGAAGAATAGCTGATAAAAGAGGCCAGGTTGAAGGCAAATGTACCCCGCAAACCAGGGATCCGGTGCATGTGGGTCACAAATGCATATACCAGGATGGTGATCAGTGCCCAGGTCTCTTTCGGATCCCACCCCCAGTACCGTCCCCAGGATTCATTGGCCCAAACCCCTCCCAGGAAAACTCCGGCAGTCATGAAGTAAAGCCCGATAATGAGGGTCAGGTGGTTGATCCGGGTAACCTGCTGGATCACACCATGCATCCGTTTCTTATTGGACGGTGTGAGTAAGACATAAATGACAATATTCAACAGTCCCATGATGGAAGCCAGTCCCAGGAAAGCGTAACCAGCCATGATCACGGTGACGTGGATGGTCAGCCATGGAGATTTCAGCACGGGGACCAGGTTGGTGATCTCCGGGTTCATATTGCTCATCTGAGCCACCATCAATGCCATTGCGGCAAGAATGGCCGTTAGCGCCATGGCATATCCCGAGCGTTTTACAAAAATAAGACCGGCCAGTAATGTAACCCAGGCCACAAATATCATTGATTCATACCCGTTGCTCATGGGAGCGTGACCACTTACATACCACCTGATTGAAAGCGCAAGGGTATGCAGGATAAAAGCCAGCAGCAGGTGGATTACACCCACACTGAACAGCACCTTGACCACCCTGCCCGGCCGGAACACGATCATGAACTGAAGGACCATCAATACCAGTCCGAAAAGACCGTAAAACCTGGCAAGACGAGGAAATATATTGATCTTATTGTACCGGATCTCCATTTTCTTCTTTGAAGCCGGTGGTATCAATTCTTCGTTGCTCAACTGATTGTTATAGAGCAGCGACAGGTTGGTTTGGGCGGTGGCATAATCGTTGTTCCGGAGTGCACTCACGTATTGCAGAAATACGGTGGCCATGGTATCGTTTTCCGCTTTCATTTGTCCCAAGAGGGCTTCGGAAACAGAAGCCCAACGGTGATTTTCTGCCCCCGGATCGGGAAAGATCCGCATGAGCCCTCCCGATTGTACAAGGAACATTGCATTGATGCGGTCATCCAGTTTGATCACCTGCTTGTCCAGATCAGTCTGTGCCGCAACTTCCTTTGCATAAGCATCATTGACCATATCGCTGAGCAGGTAAGCATTCCCGTCCGGACCCATCAGGTCGTTGAAGCTGACCACCTCCCCCTTATCCCCGATCATGCGATGGAGTTCCGGGTGCTTAATTTTGAACAGAGGGATCTGCTGCCATGCATCGGGATAGAGTATCATGCCCAGCAAGACCTGGTCCGGGGTATAACTCTTGTAACGCACTTTCTTGGTGATCTTCCTGACCACCTCGGCAGATAATGTATTCATGGGCTCAAAGCGTCCGCCTTTATCCTGGACCCACAGGTATCCAAATTCCTGGGCCACATTTTTCGGTGGAACCTCCTGGGAAAACAGAGACAGGCTCCCTCCAAAGATCAGAAGTGCAACAATGGCAGTTTTGACTGCAGTTGCTGATTTTTTCGTGATCATGGCAAACCGCGTTCCGGGCACAAACATGGCAAGCAACATTCCACCGATCAGCAACAGGTATCCAAGGTAGGTCACAGAGGTGCCGGCCCTGTCCTTATTCACAGAAAGCACCGTACCCTGCTCATCGGTATCATACGAAGCCTGGTAGAACCGGTATCCCCTGTGCTTCAAAACATTGTTCATGAAGATTCTGCGGTCTTCCCTGATTCCCAACTCATTGTCAATGAGCACCACTTCGCTGGCAAAAGAAGAGGGACTGTGGGAACCGGGATACCGCTCCACTTCAAAGTCCTTCAGGTACAGGGAAAACGGAATGGGGATCTCCCTGGAACCATAGGTAATGGTATAGTTAAGGTCTCCCATTTTTCCCGACACGGGATTCCCGGTGAGTCTGGCCAATCCAGGCACAAACAGCTCTGAAGTCATGTCACGATAATTGATCTTCAGCCTTACAGCAGCCAGGTGGGATCCCTTCTGACTGGCCGGAGCTTTTATGAGTTGCTTTTTTGCGGAGGGTATATAATCCTGCAGAGCCATCCGCATATGGCCAAGGGTGTAAAGGGTGTTTTCCCTGATTGGAATCAGCTCTCCCGGAAGGTATTCTATTGTTGAATCACCTCCCATTTGTGCGGTGGAAACGGTAAAGGCGGCGAACACATGGATTCCATCCGCACCAGAAACAAATCTCATTGCCGCCAGGCTGTCATCACTGTTAAATGAGATATCCATCCCCATAACATTCATGGTCCTTCCCGAAGGGATCCCCACTGAGGTTTGCCTGTCGGTCACCAGCATCAACCGGATATACGGTTCACCACCCGGTGCAGCCACATATTGCTCCATGACATCTGTCATATACCCTATGGACCTGATCGTTACTTTTTCTCCGCCAATCCTGGTCCGCATTCTGTAATCACGTGGTGTGAGTTCTGTCAACATCACCTCCCGGCTGTGTTCGACAGTCTCTGCAGCTGTGCTCAGGGTCACCTGCATGTATGCATTGTTACTTAACATGCTGCTGGAAGTGGCATTCTCCCGGATGTGCATGTTCCCCTCAAAGCTGAAAAACCTGGTGATGGCCGCCCCGGACAGGATCAGGATGAATGCCAGGTGAAATACCAGGACTGTAATCTTTTTCAGTTTAAAAAATTTGTGCTTGATCATCACTCCCGCTATATTGATGCTTATCAGCAATAACAACAATTCGAACCAGTGTGTCCCATAGGCCACAGCCCAGGCAGTCTGTGTATTATAGGCGCTTTCAACAAAAGTGGCAAGGGAAAGCACAACGATCAGCAAAATCAACAACACACCCATGAATGGCATGGAGACAATGAAAGATAATCTCTTCAACATATGATCAGGTTTTGTTTTTATTATTTGAAAGGGCACAAGATATAAAAATCATCCAATTTGCAACAACGTACCTAACCGATATACCGCGAAGCTTGCCAGATAGGCTATGGCCGTTGTATAGAATAACACAAAACCAGCCCACTTCCAGCTACCCGACTCCCTTCCCACAGCCGCAATAACAGCCACACAGGGGAGATAAAAAAGCACGAAAAGGAGAAACGAAAATCCGGAAAGATGGGTAAATACAGGTTCTCCCTGCTGTGGACCTGAAGTGTACACCTGTTCCCGGATCCTGCTCTGCAGGGAAGCAGACCCATCCCCGCCGGGTTCCACATCAACCTGGTACAAAACGCCCATGGTACTGACCACGATCTCCTTGGCTGCAAATCCGGTCAGCAGGCTGATCCCCATTTTCCAGTCAAATCCCAGGGGCCTGATGACCGGCTCAATGAATTTGCCCAGTCGACCGATCAGGGAGTGCTCCTGCCGCTCAGCCTCCTTCTCCAGGTTTAACATTGAAATGCGCTCAGATAAATCGGAAGCGTCAATGCGGAGCTGTTCCTGTGCAATGAGAAGATCGTAATCCCTGGAGTACTCAACAGTTCTGGGGAAATACCCCAGCGCCCAGATCACAATTGAGGCCAGCAGGATCACCCCACCCATTTTTTTCAGATAATACGCTCCCTTCCTCCACATATGCAAGAGGATAACCCTCAATCCGGGATTCCTGTAAATCGGCAGTTCCATCACAAAAGGGGCCTCCCTTTTCTTAAACAGGATAGTCTTGAACAGGATGGACATGAGCATGGAAAATGCGACCCCCAGCATATAGAGAAAAAAGATCACATTCCCTGCGTTGTCCGGGAAAATGGCCCCGGCGACCAGCACATACACCGGCAATCGGGCACTGCATGACATGAAAGGGATAATCAGCATGGTGAGGATCCTGTCGTTCTTATTTTCAAGGGTTCGGGTAGCCATGATGGCCGGCACATTGCAACCAAATCCCATGATGAGCGGTATGAATGATTTTCCGTGCAGTCCGAAAAGGTGCATCACCCGGTCCATGATGAAAGCAGTACGGGCCATATATCCCGTATCTTCCATCAGGGAGATGAAAAAGAAAAGAATCAGTATGTTGGGTAGGAATACGATCACTCCGCCAACACCTCCGATGATCCCATCCACCAGCATATCCCTCAGAATTCCCCCGGCCATGTTATCCCTCAGAAATGCACTGAGCAGATCCACCCCCGATGCAATCCAGCCCATGGGATAGTTCCCCAGGGTGAATGTGGCATGGAACATGAGCCATAAGAATCCGAGAAAAATGGGGAACCCCAGGAATTTATTGGTAAGGATCCTGTCGATCCGCTGGGACCTGGTAAATCCAGGATTTTTACCGCTCTTTTTCATTGTCTCCTTCAGTGCCCCTGCAATAAAACCATACCTGGCATCTGCCACCATTGTCTCGATATCGTTCTTAAAAAGATGCTCGAGCCGGTAGATCTCATCCCGGGTCGTTTCCTGGATCAGCATGAAATTATCCGTTTCCGAAATCAAATGGATACAATTGTCATCCTGTTCCAGCAATTTCAGGGACATAAACCTTGATGAATAATGATCGGTGACAACAGGATTTTTACGGATCAGTTCCTGCAACCGTTGAATGGACTGTTCGATCTCCTCGCCGTAATTGATATGGATGTGCCGGATGTCCGGATCGTTTTCTTCAAAAACACGGATCACATGGTTCAGCAACCTGAAGATGCCTTTTCCACGATGACTGATGGTGGGGACCACGCGGATTCCCAGCAATTTACTAAGCAGGTCCACGTCCAGCTTATCTTTCTTTTCCATCAGGTCATCGTACATGTTCAGGGCAACCACAAGGGTGATGTCCATATCGATGAGCTGACTTGTAAGGTAAAGGTTGCGCTCCAGGTTATTGGCGTCCACAACGTTCACCACCACATCAGGTTTTTTCGCCAGAATGTGGTCCCGCACGAACCTCTCCTCGCTGGAGAAATCAGACAGGGAATAGGTGCCCGGCAGATCGGTGATCCTGAATGTATAGCCCCTGTGGTGGAACAGGGCTTCCTTTGAATCCACCGTTACACCGGCATAATTGCCAACATTCTCCCTGGAGCGGGACACCCGGTTAAAAAGGGTAGTCTTGCCGCTGTTCGGGTTTCCCACAAGTGCCACATCAATGACTTTGCCCTGCCTGGGAACGACCGGTCCCCTGGGCATCGTTCCTGCAACTCTGGATACCGGGGCCGGTGCAACTACCGGCGGCTCATCCCCGGTGACCACCTCGATAAGACTTGCCTCACTCCTGCGTAACGACACATTGCTGTCGAGGATCCTGTATTCAACCGGATCCTTCAGAGGAGCAGATTTTACCACTGTGACCGGCTTACCGCGGATAAATCCCATTTCGGTAATCCGCTTGCGGAAAGCTCCCCTGCCCCGAATGCGGGTGATGGTAGCTGAATCGCCGGTATGCAGGTCATTCAGGGTCATGTGTAATCAAATCCTTCCTTTGAAACTGTAACCCAGTCCCTCAATAGTCTCCCGGATGTTTGAATCGGTGAGTGTTTCGGCCTGGATGGTAACTGTGTTCATATCAGGATCGGCCAGCACTTCGGAAATGGAGGGATCGTTCCTCAATCCGTTCTCTACACTGGCCTTGCAATGGTTGCAGGTCATTCCCTCCACTCTGAATTTGTGAATGTTTGATTTCATTTGTTCAGATTTTTTCTCATCCTTCATTCGATTTTTTCTTCTTGACAGGTATTTCATGATGTATCCATTGATGATCAACAGCACCAGCACAGCTGAAGAGATCCATTGAAGCCATCCGGCCGGATGTTCGTGCATCTCCCCATGCAGATTAAGTGGGATGGAATTCATGATCCACTCCCGGGGAACCAGTTCGTTGATCATGGTCCCGAAAAACAAGGCCCCCCCTATGATGGTGGCCAGGTATATCCACAGTGACTTCTTACCCATGGCATTGCCAATGACTGCCATGGTGGCAATGTTGGTGGCCGGACCTGCCATCAACAGCACAAGGGCAGCCCCTGGTGACAATCCCTTCATAAGCAGGACAGCAGCTATGGGGATGGAGCCGGTGGCACAAATGTAAAGGGGAACAGAAGCCAGCAGCATCAGGAACATGGCCAGGTATTCACTGGAAATACTCCGTGTAAAAAAATCCCCCGGGATCAACACCGATAACAATGCGGCCATCAGCATCCCGATAATCAACCATTTTGAAATATCCTGCAGCAGTTCTATAAAACCATACCTGAACAACTCTTTTACCGAACGGTCATAATTCAGCTCCTCGGGCAATACCTTTGGCTTTTCCTCCCTCCCGTTCCTGTCGGCCCTGTTGCCCATTACGCCACCGAATACCCCGGTGAGCAATGCGACAACCGGCCGTATGATGGCCAGGGGAAGGCCCAGTAAGGAGTATGTAGCAAGGATTGAATCCACCCCGGTCTGGGGAGTGGAGATCATGAATGAGATGGTCGATCCACGGGAGGCCCCGTTCTTATAGAATCCGATTCCGGTGGGCAGGACACCGCAGGAACAGAGCGGCATGGGAACCCCAAGCAGGGAAGCATTCAGAACCGACCTGAAATTGCGTTTGCCCATGTACCTTGCAATGATACGTTGTGGAAAAAACACCCTGAGTATCCCCGCAAACAGGAATCCCAGCAACAGGTAAGGGGCCATTTCATTGACCAGCCTTACCAGTTCACCAATATATAATTTAACTATCTCCATCACAGTTTCTCTCCTTACAGGTTGTTATAACAATTAAATCCTCATATTGATCAATCTCCTGCAAAACTACAACAACCGCAGGTTACACGTATCCCCACATCTGGGTATTTTCTGAAAACCCTGTATAAAAAAGCAGGGAATATCCATACACCCCCTTACAGATCTGCGCAGAATAATTGGATTTCTTTCTAAAAGGCGCTTTCTTTAGGTGCCCGTCAGTACATAGAATACTGTATATGAAACGTCAACTCCTCGCCACTTTCTTCCTTTTCAGCTCTGTATTCATATCATTCGGACAGAGCAACAGCTATATCCTGAAAAGACAAAAGTACAAAATCAATCTATCCTCCATCAATATCTCACCCGACGGCAGTCTCCTGTTGGCCGGTTTCCATGATGGCTCATTCAGGCTGCTGGATCCGGTATCCTTCCAGACCAGATTGGAGGTGGAGGAAGCACATTACAAAGCGGTCAATGCCATGGAGATGCCTCCAAAAATGGATTTTGTTCTTACGGCCGGAGACAAGTCCATCAAATTGTGGGACCTGACCGGGAAGAGGATTGCCAGCTGGTCTGCCCATGCCACCACCATCTGGAATGTGGATATCAGCAACGATGGAAAATATGCCGTCTCCTCCGCATTCAACAAGACTTTCTTCCTGTGGGATGTGTACAACAGTGTGGTGCTTGAAAAGATGCGTGGCCATGAAGATGTTACCATGTCGGTATGCATCAGTCCCGATAGCCGGTTGATTGCCAGTGGAAGCAATGACCTGACCATAAAGATCTGGGACCTTGAAACCAGGCGGGTTGTAAAAACCCTGCATGGTCCCACCCAGGATGTATATGATGTGGCTTTCAGTCCCGACAGCCGCCTTCTGGCAGTTGCTTCCAAAGACCGTTCAGTGAGGATTTACAACCTGGAAGAGGAGAAACTGGTCCACCTCCTGAAGGGTCACAGGGACATGGTGATGGAGGTGGCATTCAGTCCCTGCGGACACTACCTGGTAAGCGGATCGGCCGACCAGTCCCTGATCCTCTGGGATGTGGCCACCGGCCAGCGGATCCACTCCTACCTGGACAATGAGGAGGCGGTACTGGACCTGGTCTACCATCCCGATGGCAACTCTTTCTACAGCATCTCCTTTGCAAAGGACCTGACCCGCTGGGAAGTGCATCCTGAGATCTTCGTGTTGAAATACTATGACAAACCTTACCTGGAAGAGCTCTCCGGCGATCCCATTTTTGAGCCGAAAAGAAAGGGTGAAGCAAAAAAGGATTACCAGGCAAGACAGGAGGAGGCCGAAAAGAGGAGAACGGAAATCCTGGAACGCTTTTACCAGCAGTACCTTTCCAGGCGGGACCTGTAACGCGTCTGCCCAAGAACATCCATGCAGCAGCCAGCAAAACTCACAATTCATGCTAAATTTGCAGCAGGCATGTACCACTGTCTCTCCATATCATTTAAACACCTGTTCCTGAATATCAAGAACCGCGACACTTACCAGGTGAAAGTCTAAAGACCAGATCTAAGATCCAGGCCTTTCCACTGTCTCACTTTTTCATTTTCAACTTCTCAACTTTTCATTTTTAACTTCTCAATTCTTCAACTTCATGGATTTTGAACTTCCTTACGCCGAACCATACAAGATAAAAATGATCGAACCCATGTACCCGAGTACGCGGGTGGATCGGGAACGATGGATCAAAGATGCCAGTTACAACCTGTTCAACCTGAAAAGCCACCAGGTATTCATCGACCTGCTTACCGATTCCGGAACCGGGGCCATGAGTCAGGAACAGTGGTCTGCCCTGATGTCGGGTGATGAATCCTACGCAGGCAGCAAGTCCTTTGAACAGCTCAGGGAAACCATCACCTCCCTTACTGGTTTTCCTTACGTGCTTCCCACCCACCAGGGCAGGGCTGCTGAAAATGTACTGTTCTCAGTCCTGGTCAAAGAAAAACATGTGGTACCCGGCAATGCACACTTTGATACCACCAAGGGGCACATCGAGTTCAGGAAAGCCACTGCCTTTGACTGTACCATTGACCAGGCGAATGACACTTCCGTTTACCATCCCTTCAAGGGCAACCTGGATATTGGAAAACTTGAAAATGTGTTCCAGGTGTATGGAAAGGAGCGCATCCCTTTTATCATTGTTACCATCACCTGCAATTCCACCGGTGGACAGCCCGTAAGCATGGAAAACATGAAGGCAGTACGGGATTTTGCCGGCAGGTACGGGATTCCGGTGATCTTCGATGCTGCCCGTTTTGCGGAAAATGTCTATTTCATCAAAACCAGGGAAAAAGGTTACCAGGACAGGTCCATCCGGGAGATCGTAAAAGAGATGTTCTCCCTGGCCGACGGGATGACCATGAGCAGTAAAAAGGACGGGATTGTTAACATGGGAGGATTCATTGCACTCAACAGCAAGGCCATTTTCCGGGAGGCCGCCACCTTCAACATCATGTTTGAAGGCTACATCACGTATGGAGGAATGTCGGCCAGACACTGGCCCTGGAGATTTACCTCGAATCGGGGGTCAGGGCTGTTGAGATCGGGACCCTGCTGGCAGACCGTGATCCGCACACCCGGGAGAACCGCTATCCCAGGCTCGAGATGGTCCGGCTTACCCTCCCCCGCAGGGTATATACCAGGAACCACATGGACTATGTAGCTGCAGCCCTCAGAAATATCTACCACAGGAGAGATACCATTACCTCGGGCTATAAAATCAGGTACGAAGCTCCCATCATGCGGCATTTCACTGTTGAGCTGGAAAAAATTCCTCGTTGAAGCTCATTACTGCTTCATCTTAATTCATGCCTGTAATCCATTTTTGTGTGATCCCAGGTCTGGCAAGGATTATATTGCGGCACAATCCTTGCATTACAAACACAAAATAGCAATTAACCAACTTATAAATCGTACGGTAATCTCTTTAAAATTATTCTAAATAGCATGAAAGCAATAAGATAACGCCACTAATTACTAATTTTAGAAACATCAATAACGTTCATTTATTACTTTAATCTCAATAGCTCTATCATGAAAAAATTACTCTATTTCGCCATTATTCTACTCTTTTCCAGTGGTTCAGTCTACGCCCAGAAGTTCAAATACATCGGGGCAGCAAAATGTAAAATGTGCCACAACAAACCCGCTACGGGAGAGCAATTCAAAATCTGGAGTGCCGCTCCACATGCAAGCGCCCTGAAATCTTTGTCCAGTCCGGAATCCTTGGAATATGCAAAGGCAAACGGGATTGCCGATCCAACCACAGAAGCCAGTTGTCTGGCTTGCCACTCCACCTATGCAGTGGCTCCTGAAGGACTTCGTGCAAGCATTAAGCCTAATGAAGGAGTCTCCTGTGAATCATGCCACGGCGCCGGAAGTGCCTATAAATCGGCCAGTGTCATGAAAGACCAGGAATTTTCCATCGAAAAAGGGCTGATCCTGCCCACAGAGGAGGTTTGCAAAACTTGTCACAATGAAAAGAACCCATTCCACAAACCATTCAATTTCCAGGAATCCCTTGCGAAAATAGCGCACCCCAATCCAAAAACTGCGCAATAAATATTTACATCCGAAACCGTCTCAAATTCACTTCTGAGGCGGTTTCTTTTTTTTCTCCCCGGTAACATCTTTGAAATCATCCCATTTATGATTGATTCCCGGGTATAATTCGGTATTCGGTCTAAAATGCCGACATTTACCGGCTCAGTTTTGTGATGAACCGTCCATGATAAGTTGCACGAGACCTTTGAAATCATTGTAATAATTACCAGTGAATGATCTAACCCAGGGAAGCGAGGGCAGAAATATTTTCCGGTTTGCCGTACCAATGCTGGTGGGACACATGTTCCAGCAACTCTATACATTCGTTGACCAGATCATTGTTGGACGTTTCCTGGGCAAGGAGGCCCTGGCTTCGGTGGGAGCTTCCTTTCCGGTCATCTTCACCCTGATTGCACTGATCATTGGGATTGCAACCGGGGGAACCATTGTGATTTCTCAGTTTTTCGGTGCAAAGAACTTCACCAAAGTTAAACGGACCATCGATACCATATTCATCATCATGGGCATCTCGGCGGTGCTGATGACTGTGGTGGGGATTACATTTTCAGAGCAGATCTTCCGGCTGATGCAACTTCCTGAAGAATTAATGCCAACCGCCAATGCCTATTTTACCATCTATGTATCGGGACTGGTGGTGTTTTTTGGATACAATGGTGTGGCTTCGGTATTGCGCGGACTCGGTGATTCGGTTACACCGCTCTACTTCATGATCCTGGCCACCTTTCTGAATATCGGGCTCGACCTTCTTTTTATCGTGAAACTGGGCTGGGGAATCGAAGGTGCGGCACTGGCCACCATCTTTGCACAGGGTACAGCCTTTATTGTGGCCATCATTTACCTCAACAGAACCCATGAACTGATCAAGTTCAACATCAGGGAGTTTTCTTTCGATTACGAAATATTCAAACAGACCCTCAGGATCGGGCTTCCCACCGGGTTGCAGCATACATTTGTGGCACTCGGAATGATGGCATTGATGGGGATTGTGAACGGATTTGGAACCGATGTGGTGGCAGCCTATACTGCCGCAGGCAGGCTCGACAGCCTGGCCATCATTCCATCCATGGTCTTCTCCCAGGCACTCTCCACCTTCGTGGGACAAAACATCGGTGCGGGAAAGATCGAGAGGGTACGGCGTGGACTGTACCGCACCCTGCTGATGGCTTCGGCAGTGGCCGTGGGCATCACGGCATTGATCGTAATATTCAAATATCCGCTGATGGGCCTTTTTACCCAGGACCAGGCGGTCATCAATATCGGGGGAGAATATCTCACCATAGTGACTGCCTTTTACCTTTTATTCACCGGAATGTTTGTTTACAGCGGGGTCATGCGGGGTGCGGGGGATACCATCATTCCAATGTTCCTGACCCTGTTCTCGCTCTGGATCATCCGGATCCCCACTGCTGTGTTCCTGAGCCAGGAAACAATTGAGATACTCGGGCTCACCATCAAAGGAATGGGTATGGGTGAAGCGGGGATCTGGTGGTCCATTCCCGCTGGCTGGGGCATTGGAATGATCCTTACGATCATCTACTATAAAACAGGCAATTGGAAGACCAAAACAGTGGTGAAAGTCAATGTGGAGCCCGCCACAGTGACCAGGTAAATCATTGATTCGCTCTCAGGATTCATAACCGGGAAAACCGGAATCCAGCTTTGCTATTCCCTTAAAAAAAGACCCTTTGCAGAAAACGCCGGATCGCAGGTCAGGTTCACATGCAGTTTCCGTAAACCGGCTTCATCCCCAGGGGTGGGAATATGGGTCATGTGAACCTCACAGTTCCTGAGTTCCTTCAATTTCAGGACCGCCATCTGGGCAGCGGGATTAGAAATAGCAGATATCCCCAGTGCGATCATGGTTTCTTCCAGGTCGAGGCTGACCACCCTGCCCTGCAGGATCTCCTTTTTGAGAAAAGCAATTGAATCGATGATACTTTTTGGTAAAAGATCCAGGCTATCCGGAAGTTCGGCCAGGTATTTGGTGGTATTCAGAATGAGGCTGGACGCAGCATGCATAAGGGGTGAATTCTTACCTGTGATGATGGTTCCGTCCTTCAGTTCAATGGCTGCCCCGCAAAAGATGCCTTCATTTCCCTTTCCCTGTTTTTCTGCTTCTTTTGCTGCCTGGATGGCTGGTTCCACAACCATCCTGTCATCCACCCTTGCATTCACCTTTTCCATGATCATCTCAGCCCTGTCGAGTGTATCCCTGTCCACCAGTCCCATAGCATACTCCACCGCACACCTGTAATATCTCCTGATGATCTCCTGGTGACTGGCTTCCATGATCACCTTATCATCCACAATTCCGGCACTGGCCCTGTTAACGCCCATGTCAGTGGGTGATTTGTACATTGATTCTTCACCAGTAATCTTTTCAATGATCTTTTTTAGCAGCGGAAAGGCCTCATTATCACGATTATAATTAACGGCTTTGACATTATAAGCTTCAAGGTGGTGGTGATCAATCTGTACCACGTCTTTCAGATCAACGGTGGCTGCTTCGTAAGCAATATTGACCTTGTGCGAGAGGGGCAGGTTCCATATCGGGAAAGTTTCGAACTTGGCATAACCGGCCTTTATACCCTTTTTGTAATCATGGTACAGGTTGCTGAGGCAGGTGGCCAGTTTGCCGCTCCCCGGCCCCGGAGCAGTCACTACCACAATGGGTTTGTTGGTCTCAATGTATTCATTGGACCCGTAGCCATAGTCGCTGACAATATGATCAACATTCGATGGATACCCCTTGGTGAACTTGTGTGTATACACCCGTATCCCATTGCGTTCCAGCTTATTTTTAAAGAATCGGGCAGCTGGTTGGCTCTCGTAGCGGGTAATGACAACAGCAGAAACATCAATTCCCCATTCCTTAAAATCATCAATGGCCTTCAGTGCATCGGAATCATAGGTAATCCCAAAATCAGCTCTTATTTTCTTTCTCTCAATATCACCTGCATAAATGCAAAGGATGATATCAATTTTGTCTTTCAATTTCTGCAACAAGCGCATTTTTACATTTGGATCAAAACCGGGAAGTACCCTTGCAGCATGGTAATCAAACATGATCTTACCACCAAATTCAAGGTAGAGCTTATCCTGAAAACGGTCAACCCGTTCAAGAATGGCTTCTGTCTGCTCTTTTAAATACGCTTCGTTATCGAAACCGGTTTCTCTGGAAGGGTCAGGTTTTTGGGGCATTGGCAATGAAAGTTAGAATAAAGATGTTGATAATGATTTCAAGATAAATAATAAATATGACATAGATTGTTCGACCAAAGTCAGAAAACATTGAACAATACTGCGGCGGAATTGTAGTTAAACTAGCCTCAAACCAATGACATGAACCTATTGGATGCATATCAAAAGACCCGGAAAGTCTCCAGGGATATGTGTCTTCCCCTTATTACGGAAGATTACATTCCCCAACCAATTGAATATGCAAGTCCCCCGAAATGGAGCCTGGGACACACCAGCTGGTTTTTCGAAGAGTTCATCCTGAAGCATCACATGGATGGATATGTGCCCTTTCACCCCATGTACAACTTTCTCTTCAACAGTTATTATGAAGGAGCTGGTAACCGTACCAGGCGTGACAGCCGTGGTCACCTGAGCAGGCCATCGGTGGATGAAGTGTACGGGTACAGGCGCCATGTGGATAACCAGATGAAAGAGCTTCTTTCAAAAAAGATAAGCAGCGAACTGCAGGGACTGGTAACCCTTGGGATCAACCACGAACAACAGCACACGGAGTTGTTCTACACCGACATTAAATATACCTTCAGTCTCAATCCGCTGTTCCCCGCCTATGGTGACCGCGCCTATTGTGAGGAGGGAGTTTCGGGTGAAGGAAATTTTATCTCCATGCCCGGGGGACTGTATGAGACCGGGTATGCTGGAAACGGTTTTTCTTTTGACAATGAACTGCCCATGCACAAAACTTTCATCCAGCCTTTTGAAATTTGCCACAGCCTGGTTCCCAATGGATCCTACCTTGAATTCATGGAGGATGGAGGCTACAAAAACCATGAACACTGGCATGAAGAAGGATGGAAATGGCTGAATACCAATGTAATTGATCATCCTCTGTACTGGCATCGCCACAATGGACGCTGGTTTCAGTACACCCTGGCAGGTTTGCGGGAAGTGAATCCCAAACATCCTGTTTCACATATTACCTATTATGAGGCCAGTGCATTTGCTGCATGGAAAGGAATGAGACTGCCTACCGAATTTGAATGGGAAGCAGCCTCAGAGAAGTTCAGCTGGGGCCATCGTTGGGAGTGGACCGAAAGTGCCTACCTGCCATACCCCGGATTTAAAAAAGCAGAGGGGACCGTGGGTGAATACAATGGAAAATTCATGGTCAACCAGAAGGTGCTCCGGGGCGGATCGGTGGTAACCCCGGAAGACCACAGCAGAAAAACTTACAGGAATTTTTTTCACCCCCACCTTGGGTGGCAATTTACAGGCATACGCCTGGCAAATTCATAAAGCATGCAGAAAACCCTTGAATTAACGGATACGGCACTGGAGGTGCTGAAAGGACTGAAGGCTCCAAAAAAATACATCTCATCCAAGTACTTTTATGATGCGGAAGGAAGCCGCATTTTCCAGGATATCATGCAGATGCCCGAATATTATCCCACCGGATGCGAGGCTGAGATATTCGGAACATACAAACGCAGGATCGGATCCCTGTTCTGCAATGGGTGCTCCGGGGTAGACCTGGTAGAGCTGGGTGCAGGAGACGGACAGAAAACCCGGATCCTGATCCGGAGCCTGCTGGATGACCAGGTAAATTTCAGGTACATCCCCGTAGATATCTCCGAAGAAGCTGTTGCACAGCTGGAGAAATCCATGAAACAGCAATTTCCGGAGTTATCCATGGTAACCCGCATTGGAGACTATTTCCACATGATCGAAGAACTGTCCCGGGAGTTTCCCAACCGGAAGGTAGTGATGTTCCTGGGTTCCAACCTTGGAAATTTTAACCGTCAACAGAGCATCTCATTCCTCAGTAAGCTGAACCTTGCCATGTCGAAAGATGACCTTTTCTTCATCGGTCTCGACCTGAAGAAAGACCCACGGGTGATCCGCAGCGCCTATGATGATCCATATGGTTATACACGTGATTTCAACCTTAACCTATTAAAGCGGATCAACAGGGAACTGGGTGCCGATTTCAATCCGGACCATTTCCTGCACGTACCACATTATGACCCGGAAAGCGGGGCCGCCAAAAGTTACCTGGTGAGCACCAGGGACCAGACTGTGAGGCTGGCAAATCTGGATGACACCATCCATTTCAGAAAATGGGAAACCATCTACACAGAAATGTCACAGAAATATGACATGGATATGATCCATGACCTGGCAGATGCCAGTGGTTTCAGGGTGGTGGAAAACCTGTTCGACAGCAGGCAATATTTTGTGAATTCATTGTGGAAGAAACTTCCGTAAAAGTTATTGGCTAATGAACTTGTAAGGTTATCCATCCTGTAACGACCATTCACACACACTAACAAAATACATTATGAAAGCAATATGGAACGGAAAGGTGCTTGCAGAAAGCGATGACACCAAAATCATAGAGGGAAACCACTATTTCCCGGCGGATTCGATAAACAGCAATCTATTTAAAACCAGCGAAACCCATACCGTATGTCACTGGAAAGGGACCGCCTCCTACTACAACATTGATGTGGATGGAAAGGTGAACGAGGATGCGGCATGGTACTATCCTGAGCCCTCCAACCTGGCCGCTGGCATCAAAGATCATATTGCATTCTGGAGAGGTGTAGAGGTCACAAATTAAATGAGTTATAACATTATTTAACGATTTTCCATTGAATTAGAACCCCCGATTGGCTAACTTGGTTCAATATTTGTGCGTCTGAAATTAAACTGATGCTGCCACGTTCGCCGGAATGATTAAAAGATTTATTTGTCTTTTTATACCAATGCTGTTCCTGAATCCGTCACTTCGCGGACAGGATGAATATGTCCGATTCAAAAGGATCACCATCAATGACGGGCTCTCCCTCAGCTCTGTGTATAACATCTACCAGGATTCCAAGGGTTTCATGTGGTTCGGCACCGAAGACGGTCTCAACAAGTACGATGGACAATCCATTACGGTATATGGCGCCACAACCGATCAACATAACATTCTGGCCAATAAATGGATTGAACTGGTCTACGAAGATAAATCGGGCATGATATGGCTGGGATCCCGGGGCGGACTCACAAAATACAATCCCCGCAAAGGGGTGTTCACCGCCATCCGTTACGATCCCTCTACGCCCGCATCTCTCTCCAATGATACAATCACCGCCATCTCTGCCGATCTTTATAATGAAGTACTGGTAGGAACTTTCCAGG
>SDBT01004110.1_pt1 | contig 24823 bp, 41 predicted proteins | sample 2277101 | NCBI WGS metagenome assembly SDBT01 (sample SAMN10404973, study PRJNA504765) | marine sediment metagenome | isolation source: marine sediment core GS10_PC15, 103 cmbsf | place: Arctic Ocean: Southern Knipovich Ridge | collected 2010 | reverse complement strand
GGGATAAAATGAAACAGTATTGCGAAAATGACGTTTGTGAGTGCGAAGCCGTATACGAAGTCTCCGTTTCGATTAATCACGTTGCCGATGAGGTACGGAGTTTATGTGCGACCTGTTATGAGGTTTATATTTGGGGTGTGCAACACGGCAGAAAATTACAAGGGAAACCTTAAACATGGATAACATATTTTCAGCAATAGGAATATTCTTGACCTTGGCGGTCTGGATCAGGATAATGAGTAACCGACATTAAAGATGCACTGCTACTCCTTTCTAATATCACGAGCAGGGTGCTGAGAACACACGGCTCAGCATCCTACTGGTAGTATTTAAAAGGAAATGAATTTAGAACCGGAGATTAAAGACATGAAAACAAGTGAATGGGGCTTAGTCGAAGTAGAGTCGATAGACTGTACGATGGATAACAGCGGATTATATGTTACTATTAACAGGATCAAATCTGATAAAACTCACAAACAGTACCAAGATAGTCGAGTATTCGTCCGGTGTGGTATAATGACGACAAAGGACATCCCCTTAGTCAGTTTTCAGGGGCCGGAAAATGACGTTCGGAAACATACCATAAGATGGATAAAAGACTTTTGGCATCTTGAAATATCCACAGAACACGCAAGTTATATTGGTCGAGAATTATTCAGGGCGGTACATGATTTTAATTATGTTCAGGATTGAGGGGATAAAATGAAAGACTGTAACCGACAGGAGTGTGATTGTAGAAAATGCCAGAAGTTTAACGCCGATGCTAAAAAGGCTCTGGATCGAGAAAATCGTAAATTGGCTCGATACCACGCCCGGAAACAGCGAACTACTCAAAATAAAAACTCTTGACGTTGGCTGTACTGGACGATCAGCGACCGGTCGGTACTAAACAGTCAACGAATTTTAAAGTATTGGAGATAAAATGAAAAGAGTAAAATTAAGTCGGGAACATATCATCGAGCAAATTATAGAGCGTTTGCATAATTCCGCTACGGACGAATTAATATTCAAGATATGCAAACTTCTATTCGGGACGAACTATACCACAAACACCCACAAACTAAACTGGGAATAAAAAATAAAAAGGCTTGACTTTTAGTTGGAGATTTGCTATAATAGAATCATGGAGATAAAAATGAAATCACGAATTAAACTGGAGACAAAAATGGCTGAGAAAAGGCGACCGCGAAAAGTATTCTTTGAATGGTTTTTAATGTCTTGGATATGGTGGATACTTGTAGCTATTGTTATATTTTTTACTATACGGGGTAACTAATGGCCGATCGAAAACGATTTTTTCCGAAGATATATTTTGTTGACAAACTCCCGGAGTTTCTTGAAATAAGGTTGGCTCGTCAGGAGCGGACTTCACTTTTCTTGGAGAAAAAGACAGTTTTGGGTGTAACGCTCTTGGGGTGTTATGACTCCCTAACACAAGGGATTTACGTTTATAATGGGCCTCGGTCTTCACGATGCTGTGGGCAGTTTACCACCTTGATTCACGAACTATGTCATTGGGTCATATTTACTGTTTTCGGGAACGGAAGTAAACTGCACAAAATTCTTGATGGGAAAAAGTAAATGGCTGATCGAAAAGAAAAACAAAAAGGCAGATGTTTTTGCCGACCTGAGAAACGTCGGCAACCTAAAAAGCAACGCACTAATCCAGACTATTGCCCGGATTGTAATTTAAAAATCCGAGAGGCCGGACACCGGGACGGGGCGCAGCACAAAAAGATTGAAGCACATATTATAAAGGAAACGAGGCAAGATGATAGACTCAAAAAATCTATTTATAAGTAACGATCACGAGTCCCTGAACCGCCCGGCGTGGACTCAATCACTTGGGCAGGGGATGGGATCGGGCATGTTTGCTTTTAATCACAAACAGGTGCGTAAGGCCGATGGACTCCTGCAACGTGATTACTATGTAAGATCGAGGGGATGCAGATAACATGAGTATATCGAAAAAGGGGTGGCAAGAATTGAATGAAATGCTCGCCCGGGAAATGCCCCCGGTATTAGAGTATGAATATCGCAATCCGATTTTTGAGAAATGGCGTAAGGATATAGTTGACGAGTTTATAGATTATGATTTTACTAATTTTAATTCGAAAGGGAAAAAGATGTCACAAATTTATGAAGTAGTAGCAATTCAGGAACATGAGGACAAAAATCCGACGATTGTTGTCCCCATCACGACAGTGGTTGCAAAAGACAACCAGACGGCGGTACAGAATTTTCTCATTGAGAACGCCGAGGCGTTAAAAGGTAAGGAGAACTTGCAGACCCTCTGCCGCCCTTTTTGTTAAGCCAGAAATCTGGAGAGTCGAGTGGAAAACAGCTTCGCCGGGGTCCCTCGAAAAATTCCGAGAAGCAAGACGGCGAACAGTATACGCTGGAACTAACACCCCAGTCTTCGTTAATCTCGGGTGACATTCTGCATCTTACTGATGGGAGGTTGGCAACAGTAACTACCAACTTTGGCGAAGACCGTCCGGACGGAACGATTCTACAAAATGGAAAAAGTGTTTATCTCGTTTCGGACGAGGCGATTTGGAATATACACGGAGTAAAAATGCGGTCTCCTGTTAATTCTGGGAACTACTTCCAAATCGGTCGGGCAAGAGTCGGTCATTTCGGCCCGGAGAGTTGGTACCACAAAGACCTGTTATTATTGCGGAGAAGGTAAAATGAGTTACCTCAATAAAAAAGTAACCAGACAACGCATACTGGATAAGGTCAAGGCAACCCGGCCACATTGGAAAGTAACCCGTGTGTCCGAGGCTGTCTTGATCCGGTTGGATACGAGGATCGATGAGATTTTAAACCGGGCGGTTAAAATGCACCCCGGCGTTGGTAAAACTTTTAAGGATATTTTATTATGAAACAGACAGAAATAGATCGAATAGAACAAGAGCTACGAGTACTTCTGGAAGAAGGGCGATTAAAAAAACTAGAGGCCATAGCCAATAGTTACGGATTGACCCTAATCCGTAAGGACACATTAAAAATATTAAAGGAAAGAATAGACGAACCCGATAAATATGTTAATGTCACGGAACTAAAAAAGATTTTGGGGGCCTTTATTTGATGGGGTTTTGGAACGAAGTAAAAGCGTTTTTCGACGACGTTCGGCATCTTAAATTCGATGCCTTGTGGGTAGTTTTTTGGCTCGGACTCGCATTATGCTTGTTCGGGACGGCTATTTTTGGAGATATAAAATGAAAACAACGGATGTATACATAACAATACTTTTTTATTGCCCGTACTGTGATGCGGATAATTACTTGGATAAAATCCCGAAAACGGGAGGCATAATAGTATGTGATGTGTGTAAAAAAGAGTCTGTAATCGATAATGTTGATCCTGAGTTTGAGATCGGACAATGTAGTCGATGCGGAGGTTTATTGAAATGATATCGTATATATTTTACATAATCGGGAGCCTGTGTTTTTTAGCCGGTTCAATTATAGGGATGGTGAAATTATGAGCCAGAGACTATTAATTGCCGGTAAAAACTCGATAAGAGGTAATATCTATGACGCTATAATTGATGGCGGAAATACCTTAACCGAGGCCGCAAATATTTTGCGATATGATTTTTTTGCGGATATGGGACATGGACATTTGGGGCCGTGGAAAATTAGAGTGGCAGACCTCGAAGCGTATCTTAAAGTAGAGCCTATTTTAATGGGAATGTTCAAGTATTTCGACCATATATACCCGGATGAGGTGTGGACATTTTACCGCGGGGATAAAACAATAGATCATCCTACCGAAAGGGAATTACTACATTTTCTATGGAGCGACTATGAGCCAGAGTAAAACGAGTAAATTGAGGCACAACATAAATATCTGATGTCCATACCGAAGCGTCGAATACATGGCGTTGGATCGGCACAACGTAAAAAGAAGGCGGGGCAGAAATGATAATAGAAACTTTTGAGCAATATTATATAAGACGTTTCTCGTATTGGGTGGACCTTCTGACTGTGCGGATCAAGGATCGAGCGGAAGCCGAAGATCGGGTTCAAGATATATTCACCCAATTAATTCCTCGGAAGGATTTTTGTGAAGCCCTCATCGAAAAGGGAGAAATGGATGACTACATCGGGAACGCTATTGGTCGACAACGTGCCCAAGTATATCGGGAACAACAAAAACAAATTCCTACGACCAGCATTGATCCGGATAATATAGATTTCCTATCTTCAATCAGGGATAATCGAGTGGGCATGGGGCTTTGTTATGATGAGGTCGAGTTGAATGATTTCTACGAGGCCGCAGTAAAATGTTTAGCCGCGGGTCGGAAGTTGCCGGGGGGTAGTTTTGAAACCGTTGGGGAGTTGCGACAGTATATATTTATCCAATATTGTCGGAACGGTCGGACTTTTAAAGAGATCGGGAAACTGGTTGGGCTGTCTCTCCAGAACATAGCGGTACACTATGAAAGGATTGTGACGATTTTAACGCCCATGATCTCAGCATTTATTAATCGTCCGCTAAATGGCGAGGAATTAACTTGAATTTTACCCCCTAGTTTACGATAATACAGTATGGAGAAAGAAATCGATCAAATGACCTCAAACTTAATATTAAAATGTCAAGGGGTCGAAATTATTTTTCCTATATTTTGGAGAACGAAATGAGTGAAAAAAGAGGGTGTGTGACTTGTATAATAACGGAGCAGAAGGTATGTAATACTTGTCGAATGGTAGGTGAATTTCATGGTAATTGGGTTGGAAAACCTACGGAGAATAAAATGGAAGACTCAGGAAAACGAGAACAATTTACAACGGGTGCTGTGAGAGATACCGCGGATGGTAAATCACGGCCCGATCTAATATCCCCCTATGCCCAGTTGCGAAAAGGTCAGTGGTTAAGGCTTGGTGCTGAAAAATATGACGAGCGTAATTGGGAAAAAGGCATGCGTTTTAGCCGGTGTATCGCCTCGATCTGTCGTCATTTGTTCCAGTATATGATGGGGAAAACGAATGAAGATCACCTCGCGGCAATCGCCGTCAACTGTGAATTTCTAATGCACTACGAGGCCATGATTAATATGGGGTTACTTGGTGCGGAACTCGATGACATGCCGAAGTATGAGCAACGGACGGAAAAACCATTATTATCTGTAAAGGCCGATAATGAAAACTAAAATCTGTACGAAATGCAGGCAAAAATTATCGGGGGGCGAATTTTATAAAGACCAGACCAAAAAAGGTGGGCTGAGTAGCCATTGTAGGAAATGTGCAAGATTGTGTAAAAAACTATACCGCGAAAAAAACCGGACTAAACTCGCACAGAGAGAAAAAGAATATCGTAAAAAGAATCCAGCCAAAGTCGCACAGCGGCAAAAAGAAGCCTATAAGAAAAACCGGGAAAAAATTCAACGGCGGCATAAGGAGTACTATAGGGAGAATCGGGATAAGATTCTACGAAAACAAAAACTTACCCATAACACTGAACATGGTCGCAAAGCATCTCGCCGATTGTGGATAAAACGTAGCTACGGCCTAACTCTCGAGGCCCATCAGCAGATATATTTAAATCAAAATGGGTGTTGCTTAATTTGTGACGACCCAATTTCATATAGTAAAATCCATACTGACCATAATCACGATACCGGCGAGGTACGGGGTCTATTATGTTGCCATTGTAATCGAATGTTGGGGGCCGCTAAAGATAATCCCGTAATATTACGACGGGCAATTAAATATTTAAAGGGAAAGGGTTAATATGTTACAGAAACACCGGGCCTATTTCAGTCATGCTATTAGGGGAAAGTTAGGTGTGGCCGCAACTCCCGAATCGATGGCAGCTAATAACAGGCTGGCCCATAAAGCCGCGGTTTTAATGCGGTGTATTTTGCCGGAGATTCGTTTTTATGTCCCCGGCGAAGTTGATGAAGTAATTAGTCTGCTCTATCAAGATGGTCGATTAACTGAGAGAGATATTCTTTGGGCAGATTGTCAAATCATAGAACGGACTTGTGACATCTTGCTGGCGTGGTCTCCAGACAATTTCATTAGTACGGGTATGCAGATCGAAATTGATTTTGCCCACCGACGAAACATCCCAGTGTATATCATCCATGATGTCGAGCAACTACAAACATGGAAACCAGAAATCCTCAAATATTTGGAGACGAAGTAATGCCGGGACGGGTTAATATAGTAGGCCATAGATTCGGGAGATTAGTCGCCATTAAAGATATCGGCACTAAATATCGTAGACGTTTATGGCTATGTCTATGCGATTGCGGAAAAACCACCGAAGTAATAGCCGGTGTTTTAAGAATCGGCAAAACTAAAAGTTGTGGTTGTCTAAACAGAGAACCTACCCATATTTTACCTCCCGGGGTGGCCGCTTTTAATGAACTTTTCGCGGGCTATAGATGCTCTGCCAAAAATAATCATCGCAAGTTTAGTTTGACCAAAGAACGGTTTAAAAAATTAACTTCCTCTCGTTGTTATTATTGTGGGGCCGCCCCCGGACAAAAAATAGATAAGAAAAACACAAATGGTATTTATACATATAATGGAATCGATAGAATAAACAGTAAAAAGGGCTATTCGATTTCTAATTGTGTCCCTTGCTGTAAACAATGCAATTACGCCAAGCATAATTTTCCAGAAAAAGAATTTTATGCGTGGGTTGAACGAATCCATAATCATTTATTCGGGGGGCGGAAATGAGTCGGATACTCTGTATTGGTGATGTGCATGAACCAGTATGTCGTAAAGGCTATATGGAATTTTGTCAAGACCTCTACGAAGAATGGGACTGTGACACCGTAGTTTTCATCGGCGATGTCATTGATTGGTCGGCCATTAGCTTTCATGCCAATAATCCCGCAGGTCCGGGGCCATTGGATGAGTTTAAATTAGCGTACGCCGCCACACAAAAATGGTATAAAGTCTTCCCGAAAAGTTATGTATGCTTAGGGAATCACGATAGCCGACCGAGACGGCTTGCCGAGTCAGTAAATATTCCCGCCAAATTTATTAGGGACTATGCGGAGTTATGGAAGACCCCAAATTGGAAATGGGTTCAATCAATTATGATCGATGACATCTATTTTTGTCACGGTCACGGAAAAGGAGGCGGTAACACGCCGGCTTGGAATCTCTCGAAGAAAATGGGTCTGTCAGTAGTTATGGGCCATTTCCACTCGAAGGGCGGAATTAATTGGTCGGCAAACCCACTTCGGCGATGGTTTGGTATGGACACGGGTTCGGGTGTGGACGATTCGGCTTATGCCTTCGCATACGCGAAGGAGCAAGTAACACGTTCAATATTAAGTGCTGGTATTATATTAGATGGTGTTCCGTACCACGAAGTGATGCCATGTGGAAAAGGCGAACCATACCATCAGGATAATTTTAAATGAGTAAAGGATCAGGAAAACGAAAATGCTTAGTCCCACAATGGCTGTACGGTGCTCGTTACGATTTGGCCCACGGCCATATAACAAAAGAACAATATGATAAAACCATAAAGGAACATGAACATGGGCGAATTAGATAAAATCCCCGATCTCGATGTACTTGAGGCGAAAAAAGAACTCGAAACCAGAATACACCAGATACTTATTAAGTTACCGAAGTTAATTCGACATCGATTGCAGAGTACCTCATTCTGGCGTATCGCTGAGTGTATGAAAGTGACGGAGAACACATACGACTTCGGGCGGTTGCCGGTTTACTATAAGAAACCATTTGCCCCGCGACCCAAGAAATATGACTGTCTCCGGGCACTTGCCACATTTGTCGTTGTGAAGTGGTGGGATTATTCACTGGGTAGGAATACAACGCCATATCCCACGGCTCACCTCGACCGATTAGATAGGATCATCGAACTGGGGCTGGATGCGTTTAAAGTAAATGGTACTCTCGAAAAAGGTTTTAAATTGGAGAAGAAATAATGCAAATATTCCTAAGATGCCTTGCAGGGGGCAGTCTGATTTTCGTCTTTTTTGTCTCTTGTAAATCGATCCTCGATGCCCTACGAATGGGACGTATTTTGAAGAAGAAACTGAAAGGTGGTAACTAATGCCGTATATTAAAGAATCCAAACGAGAAACAATCAACAAGACATTAGACCACACTGTTATAATTCATCTGAATGATGGTGGGCTCAACTATATGATTACCCGCATTTGCCATAAATGGATCATGGGCCAAGGAGTTAAATATTTTACATTGGTCCGGGTGATGGGTTGCCTAATCTGTGTTATGTTTGAGTTATACCGTATGGTCGTTGGACCGTATGAAAATAAGAAACGCATGGAGAACGGCCCAGTGAGTGATCTCGATGCGAAGACGATGGAAGATGTGAGATAATGCGACGATATGTCTGTCCAAAATGCCACGCTGTAATATGGAGCGGTAAAGCGATAACGTATTGCCCCTGTGGTGGTAAGTATATGACCACTTTAGAGGTCATCGAGAAACTATTCGGCGACATACACAGTATAAAGGATACCCAGTGAGCATGAACTATAAAGATATTTTAAAGAAGGCTGGTTTCCCGACCGATACTGTAGTAATTGATTTTGAGACGTACTGGGATCAGGAATATACCCTCACTAAACAGGAATGGCCCACAGTACGATATGTGACCTCTGATAAATTTGAGGCGATGGGTCTTGGAGTATATGATGGGGCCGCATTACAGTTCTTTCCCCCCAGTAAAATTGAGAAACTTTTAAAAGCCTTACAGGAGATATATGGCCCCGACCTCGAAAATTGTACCGTTGTGATGCAGAACGCTTTCTTCGATGCTCTAATTCTGGAGCATCATTATAATATCCGACCGAAATATATTCTCGACACAAAACAAATAGCGAGTTTTTTAGAGGCCCGGAAATCTCATGCATTGTGGGATATGGCAGAAGAATATGGTCTCAAACCAAAAGGCGACGTAAAATGGTCTAAGGGATTACACTGGGATGATATGACAGAGGATCAGCGAAATGCCCTCGGTGTATATTGTGGCGATGACGTTGACATAACAACACAGTTATTCCAGAAGATGTTACCCCTCGTGACTAACCCGAAATTGGAACTTCCTCTGATGAACCACACAACACAGTTATTCCTACAGAAAAATTTTAAATTCGACTTCATGCTTGCGATGAAAATCAAGGGAGAAATGGAGGAACAAGCCGATAAAATCTCTAAAGAACTGGGTCTTACCCGGGCCATAATTAGTGGAAACAAAACATTTGTTGTCCTGATGCAAGAGGCACTTCCACCCGGCGAGAGGGCGCCAATGAAACAGGGTAAGCCGTGTAAGTCGAATCCAACCGGGATGATCCTGGCATTTGCTAAAGACGATGAGGGAATGAAAGCGTTACTTAATCATTCGGATGATAAAGTACGGAAACTGGCCGAGGCTCGACAAGCGGTGAAGTCTTGGCCCCTTCATGTAAAGCGAGTTCACAACATGATCCAACAGGCCAAAGCATCTGGTGGTCATTTTCGTGTCCCGTTGAAATATGCCGGTGCCCACACAATAAGATGGTCTGGATGCGAGGGGGTAAACGCTCAGAACTTCGGTTCTAAGGCCGACCCACTTATTAATCAGGTCCGCAATCTTTTGCTGGCCCCCGATGGTAAGGTGTTAGTGACCGGTGATTCCACGGCTATTGAAGCCCGGGGATTGGCGTGGATTGCGGGACAGACTGATCTTATCGAAGCATTTGAACAGGGCCGGGATGTGTATTCCGAATTTGCAAGTATGTTACTGGGAAGACCGGTCAGAAAACCAAAGGATTATGATCCGGAACCGGTGGCAAAAATATTAAAACTCGACCGAGACTATGGAAAGGCGAGGGTTCTTGGTTCAGGTTATGGGATGGGTCCGGCTCGTTCGCTGGTTGAAATGCGAAAGATCCCTGCTTTCGCAGAGAAGATCCGGGGGGGAGAGATCGACATAAGTACTTGCAAACGAGATATTAAATTCTACCGACAGACTTATTCGATGATTCCTAAATTTTGGAGTGACGTGGAAAAAGCATTTAAAGTGGTGACGAAATATTCCGATCAGGTCCGAACAGTTGGGCCGTTGGTTTTTTATTCAAAGAACTCAATGGTATTCCTCCGATTACCGAGTGGTCGTGAATTGAGGTATCCACATTGTACTATTCGGCGGGGCGACAGTTCGATCAGGTGGCACTACGGTCATTTATGGGGTGGGAGTATCACAGAGAATATCGTACAGTCGATGTGTCGAGACCTCTTAGGATTCTGGATATTGGAATGTGAGAAAGCTGGACTGCCTATCGTAATTCATGTGCATGACGACATGACTACGATGGTGCCGAAAGAAGATGAAGAGGGTGTCCAGATGAAACTTGAAAAAATTATGTTATCAAAACCTGCATGGGCCTCGGGCCTCCCACTGGCCGTGGAATCCCATACGGGAGATAGGTATGAGAAATAATGCTTTTTAATTATGAGTGTCCTATGTATAAAAGTAATAGTATTTTTGTTTTGGAACACTGTGGTTATTATTGTTGGCCCTGTCTAATGAGGGATACGGAAACAAAAAGATATGTCAAATTTGAGGGACAATTACAGGCCCAAATCAGATGGGATAGTGACCAAAAATGAAAAATAAAAAACAACAATTAGGTCAAGGCGTAGTGAATATGATCCACGCTAAAAATGCAGGAGTACCATACAAACCCGGTCGTAAGGACGGTGGTATGGTAACTAAGCCAGTGGTGCCATGTGCCGATAAGCCCGAGGCTACGATACTGTGCGAGTGTATTTCATGGCTGAGACGACATCGGGTAGGTGCTCTCCGTATGAATAACGGGATGTTCGATACGGGTCATGGATACCGGCAGTACGGCATTAAAGGTGCCGGTGATATTCTTTGTTTATGTAAAGGCTGGTACATCGAGATCGAGTGTAAGCGTGGTCGGGGTGGAGTGTTGAGTTTAAACCAACAGAAACACCGTGATTGGGTACGCCGACATTTCGGTGCCTATTTGATAGTACATGGTGTCGAAGAACTGGAACATCTTATGTTACCTATTATAAAGAGGGCGTGATGCGATGTGACGAATGTAAATCTTATCATCCAGACACACATGATTCTACTTGTAATAGAGGCACTTGTCGGAAAAAGTCCCCGATAGTATTACGAAGTGGTAAACTTGGAAGCCAAACTGTTTGGCCGAGAGTGAAAGTATTTGAGTGTTGCGGTGAATTCGAGGGAAAACACTAATGTTAATTAAAGGAAAAGATCGAGACACCGAAATAACTTTCGAGACTTGTGCCGATCTAGGTTTTTGGGTCTTACCCCTTTCAATATGTTTTATACACATGCCCAAAGTTGGCAGTTTGGCCGGTGGACTTGAGTTTATATTACGGATTCTTTGTTTCCAATTCTCATGGGAGATATGGAAGTGGGAACATGAAATAACCGATGTTGAAAATTCGATTGAGGAGTTATTTGATGAGTGATAAAAAGAGACCCGTTCATGTAAGTGCAAGTTTCATAAGAGCCTATAATAAATGTAGCCAGCTATGCTACCTTAAATATTACCTCGGATTACGAACCGACCATGATACCGACCCCCAGCGGTACGGGAACCGGTGGCATACTTGCCAAGAAATTCTTGGCCGATCACCCGGGGTTTGTACCGACTGTGCTCAGAAGGCCGCCCCTGACCCGGGGTGTCCATTCTGTGGGGGTGAAGGATTTATTCCCGAGGACCGGATGGAACGGGTTGTGGAATATTTGAATGGCTATTACTCCGAGGTTCCCCCGAATAAAGATCGGCTCGAGTGGCTTACCGAACGGGCGAAAGTGATGTACGGCATGGCGGCGTATCAGTGGTATTATTCAGAGGATGAATACACGACTATCGCCACCGAATTAAAATTTACTTTGCCAGTTAAAAGTCCGGAGACCGGGGCGACACTTCCAAACTGTAAGTTGGTCGGGAAGATCGATAAACTGGTACGAGGCCGAAATGGTATTGTGATGATAATGGAACACAAGACGACTTCGAGTTCCTTGAACTCAGACTCGACATTTTGGGGCAACCTCCGCCTAAATACACAGATCAGTATGTATGTTTACGTCGCCCAACAGATGCAACTCGCCGGGGATTTAGAAATGTACGGGGTCAAAGCAACCGATCCATTGATTCAAGACTGCGTGTTTGATGCACTACATAAGCCGGGAATCGCCCCGAAGAAACTGAGCCAGAAGGATTCAAAAGAATTTGTCGAGACCGGGGATTATTTTGGGAAAAAGTTTGAAATTATCCTTAATACGGGTATTTGTGTCGACGGTGAACTTGCCGTAGTCGAACCCGGGGCCAAACCGGAGACTTATACCATCCACGAGACTCCTGAAATGTATGGGATGCGATTGATGACCGACATGAGTGAGCGTCCGGAATTTTATTTTGGCCGACGTGAGGTTTCTCGTACTAAAAAGGATATCGATAACTTCCAGAAGAAAATCTATAGTGTCTATCAAGGTTACAAATTTATGTGCCGAACAGAGACGTGGTCGATGGATGAGGATCAGTGTGAGGCCACTTACATCTGTGAGTACACAGGATTATGTTATAATGGTGTTGATCCGACAGTCGGAGACATACCGGGGTTTAAACGAATATTTGAGAAAGGAAATAAAAATGAGCAAGGCACCACCTTCAGCAAGTAAAAATAGGCCGAAGCCAAAAGCGGCACCGGCCCCGGTAAAAGCGTTCTCTGTGGGTCCGTGGAAAGATGAAGGCGAGGGCGAGAGGATTATCATATATGGTGAGTCCGGTATGGGGAAGACAACTCTGGCGGCGTTGGCCCCCAAACCAGTGTTTATCGGTATCGATGACGGTGGTAAGAAAATAAAAGACCCCCGGACTGGAGAAGACTTACGAAAGATTCACGGTATTGAAACATACGAGGATGTCCGGAGTGCCCTACAGCAACCTGCTTTGTTTGAAGGGTATGATACGATAGTAATCGATACTTTTACTCTTGTGGAGAGCCTCGCTGAACCTTTTATGTTCCGGACAATTAAACATGAGAAGAATAGTACCGTAACCCATCTTGAAGGGTACGGATATGGTAAAGGATATAAACACCTGTATGATACAATGGTGCCTTTTGCCGCCGACTCTGACCGACTTATCCGGGCAGGTAAAACTGTAATTTTACTTTGTCAGAGTATGAATGTTAAACGGGCAAATCCCGGGGGTGAGGATTTCCTTGAGGTCGGCCCAAAACTCTCGCATCCCGCGTCAGAGAAAAATTCGGTGCGTCGATTCTTCGTAGAGTGGGCAGATCATGTATTTCGTATCGACCACCTTGGCGTAGAAGTCAGTAAAGATGGTAAAGCTAAGGGCGGTATAAATCGGGCGATTTTTGTCAGGCCAGAAATTCATTATGTGGCAAAGACTCGAAGTGAGGAGAAGTTCGAAGGGAATAAAGCGATAAGTTTTGAATCTAAAATTGATGACTACGTATGGGAACTTTTATTCGGGAGTGAGTGATGAAAGTAGGCGAACTAAGACAGATTCTTGATTCCAATATTCCCGATGATTTTGAGATCGATATTGTGGGAATGTATTCGGGTTCTTTTGGCAGTATTTCTCGAATAGAGAAAAGGGTTGTACCGACCCCGGACGGTGATTACAAAGAAGTGTTATTCTTCATAGAGGCATAAGATGGCAAGACGAACAGGACGGAATGATCCATGTCATTGTGGTAGTGGCTTAAAACTAAAGCGATGTCATAAAATTTCAAGGAGAATTCCTCCTGCTAGACCTAAGACAGAGGAACCGGAGGACGATAAACTATTTCGGGAGAAATACAACGAGATCGTCCAAGAGTCTAGACATTTTCCGTCCGACCTAGTTCCGTTTATAGTTAAAAAACGAATGAGAAATTGGCTGAAAAGTTTGCGTAAGTATAAACAAAAAATAATAGAATTAGTCGAAACTGAAAGGGAAAAAACATGAGTCTAATTAAGGCGGCAGGGGCATACCTTGGGTATGCGACAAGTCACGGAGTGAATGAAAGTAGTGGGGGATTCCCGCAACTTGTCCTCCAATGTGAAGCGACGCATTATTACGACGAGAACATCAGTGATTACGTGGAAATTGCGGATGATGTCGCGGAACTGCGGGCGTACCTCGTACTCTATGGCAAAGAAGGTAAACCTATTCGTAACTGCGAACAGGTGAAAAAGGTCTTTGGGTGGGATGGACTCTCGTTCCAAGCCCTCGCCGAAATGCCCATCAATGAGACACGTTTTCTATTCAGGGTCGAGGACCATGAGTACGAAGGCAATACTACTTTGCAGGTAAGTTGGATCGATGACGATGCCGCAAGTCCGACTCGACAAATCTCTTCATTGGATACAAAAGGATTGCAGAATCTTGACGCTAAATTCGGGTTGGCGAAGGTCGCTAAGAAAACCGACAAAAAGAAACCAGCCGGTAAGCCTACTGTTCCGAGTGCCTCGAAAAAGAAGACAACGAAGAAAGCCGAAACACAGACCGCTACACAAGCAGTAACTGCTACCGAGGCAATAGCTTCCTCTGTGGCTCCTGCTCCCGTAGCGAAGGAAAAGAAGACCGGCAGTACAACTCGTGACGATGCGTGGGCCTATATCGAAGAGCAGATCCCCGAAGCGGCACTATCCACCGAGGATCGAGCTATCGCTTGGAACAAAGCCATCGAGACAATTCATCACGGTCCGGATGATGACACCCTCACACCCGGAGAATGGTTCTTAGTTCAAGAACTCGTTATTAGTGAAGCTATTCCATATTAACAGGAGATAAAAATGATAGTGTGGATTTTGGGTCGATTGGTATGGAAGAATTATCGTCTGCGACAAGCAGGGGTTCTTCCCGATGAATGGTACTGGGCCGATCTCGCTCTTTTTAAACGCGGCTATCAAGTTGATCCTGATAATGGGGGATTAAGGAAGGCATGGGAGTAACTATGACTTTTGCGGAACAGTTTGAGCAGTACGTTAAGAATGTATATCCCGCGATGTTAAAAGAACTCGCCGAGGACTTGGGGGTCTCTACAGACGCTTTGATAACGATTGGTATCGGCTTTAATCCGATGCACCAATCTTGGATCTCTCCGGAACGTAACGAAACCGGGGGGATCGTAGGACTGGTAGAACGATTTGCCTCCGGCAAAAAAATAATGGTCGCGGGGTCCAAACGTGGACTTACGTTTATCTTAAATCCTGACTATGAAATAGGAGAAAAAAAATATGAACCCGGTAAACATAATTGGCGGCGTACCGGAGGGGATATAGATTGCCCAATCTGTGGTAAGAATGACTGGTGTCTCGTCTCATCCAGTGACCCATACGATCCGCCCGCAGTCCTATGTGGGAGGATATCTACTAATTCCGAACGGGAACTCGACGCGGGTTATTTACATATACGCCGAAGTACCGGACGCGTTGGCAAGGGTAGTCGATCAGCACTTATATCCTCCGATCACCCCGTCTTGGTTGTCGAAGGTTATAGCGACGTGGCGGCGGCTTTTGATTTGGGCTTTGTCGCGGTCGGACGAGCATCTGCCACATCCAGAGCATCCGGACTCGTTGAAATCACCCGAGGACGGGACGTAGTTGTAGTCGGCGAAAACGATGACAGTGTGGGGGTTATCGGAATGGAACAGACATTCCACGCCCTCCAACCTAAATGTTCCTCGATTCAAAAATTATTGCCGCCCGAAGGGATCAAAGACTTACGGGACTGGCTTAAACGTGGGGCACTTACAACTGACCTGTTACTCGAATATATCAGAGAACACGGGGATGATACGGCCCCCACGGACATTTTAGACGACGACAGCCCGACCACAGTAGCCGAGGCATTTTTAGCGAGTGAATATTCACATGGCAAAGTGCTTACCCTCCGAAACCATAAGGGACAGTGGATGTTTTTCCAGCGTGGACGGTATGTGAAAGTGGACCCGGATACTCTGCGAGGAGAGATATACTCTTACCTCGAAGACAAAACCTATAAGAAAGTCGGGAACAAGGGGGAGATCACTTATGCCCAATTCCGTCTCACCCGTGGTAAGGTTACAGATGTAATTGATGCCTGTAATCAATGGTGTACTGTTACTGGAGAACCTCCACAGTGGTTAGACGGTAAACAACATCTGGAGCCACAGAATTGCATAGTGTTCCAGAACGGGATCATAGACCTCGAACGGTATTTCAAAGGGGAACAACATATTTTAGAGCCGGACCCCCGATACTTTTGTTTGAACGCGATCCCCTACGATTTCGACCCGTTGCTTAGTGCCAAGGAAATTATCGAATATCTTAATCTAATTTTTAACAACCAACAAGACTGTATCAGATTAATTCAGGAATGGTTCGGGTATCATTTGACACTCGATATGAGTTTTGAGAAAATGATGATCTTCCGTGGTCCACCCCGATCGGGGAAGGGGACTGTACTCGGGATTTTAATGGCGATGCTTGGAGACGATCAGGTAGTATCGACAGAATTATCCGCATTGGCTACCGATTTCGGGTACGCTCCACTGGTAGGAAAAGCGGCGGCATTTCTACCAGACGCAAAAGTGGGATGGAAACGTAACATCGGCCAAGCATCTGAGAAGTTATTGCAAGTGATCGGTGGTGATCCAGTCGGGGTCAATGCTAAATTTAAAGACGTACGGGGTGCTGTTCGATTAACTTGTAAGTTTACTATGGCCGTTAATATTATGCCTGAAATTCCTGACGGAGCGAGGGCATTAGAGTCTCGTCTGTGTATACTATCGTTTCCGAATTCGTATGTAGGTAAAGAAGATTGGGGGTTAAAACGTCGGCTGGCAAAATCGGCATACAAATTAATACCGTGGGCCTTAGAAGGTTTAAAACGGCTACGAGAGCGGGGAGAATTTACCCTTCCGCAGTCCTCTCAAGATGAGTTTGAAACATTTCGGATTACAGCAAATGCGATGTCTCAGTTTGTCTCTGAATGTTGTATCATTTCCGGTGCAGATGATGATACGGTTTCGATTCAGGGGCTATATGAATTATGGGATAATTGGTGTAAAGCCTGTGGTCGCCCCCGCACAAGTCGTCCACAATTCGGGCAACTTCTACATATCGCGGCCTCGGGTGTGGGGCGGGGTCGAACTCGAACTGACGAGGGGCGTGTTTATATGTATACTGGGTTACGTGTTACAGAGAGTGCCAAGAGAATTTATCTATAGGGGTAACAAGATGCTGGAACGAATAAATGTGTCAAAAGTTAGACGGCTCTATAGGTGTTTCCGTGGGTGCGGGCGAGAGGACTATTTTATGGACCTCGACGAAACAAAGCATATAACTGCGGGAAACAAACACGTTTGTCTCGTAGGTAGAAAATGTGGTCGTATGCGTCAAATACCAGAGAAAGACAGGAGAACAAAATGAATAATTACCTTAAATGCCGCGATCAGATGGATAGTTTTGATGTGCTCTGTTGCGAGAATAAAAGTTTACTGACTCGATTCATCGGCCACACAGCGGTCATATTTAAAAATAATGCCGGGCAACTCATGGTCCTTGAATCTACATCCTTGAATAAGTTCTCGGGCATAAAAGGTGTCCAGCTTACTCCGATGGGTTTGTGGCTTTCACACTATAATGGTAAAGTTTGGTGGCGGAAATGGGTGTGGGAGGAAAATGTAGCTAAGGATGAAATAACGGTACGACGGGCAGAGGCGGAAATTAAAACGGCAAAAAATCGAATATTGGCCAAGCATATATTCCGGCAGTTCATCAAAACGCATCGTGGCACATCTTACCCATCAGGTAAAAAAGGTGCATGGCTATTATTCAAAGCATGGTGGGATTCACCGCTCCTCAAAAAGTTTTCGAGGAACGCCGCGACAACTGCGGTTATATTCTGTTCGCATTTAGTGGGGTTACTATTTAGGGCCGTTAATTTTTATATAGTTGCCGCATCAGTTATGCCACAAAGTGAGTTAATACCGGGAGACTTCCGAGAGGGTAAATACATTGATCGTATTATCGATTCCTCGATGGGCCACCTCGCCAAAGAAATATTAATTAAAGGATGAAAGGAAATTGTATGAAAATTTGGAGAATTGGAATAGTTGCACGTTATTGTGGGTTTTCACCAAGGGGCCATACCTACACGGGGACGGCCACAAATGCGGAAATTGCACTTAGGCAAATGAAACGAAGAGCCAAAAAAGATGGTTTGTCACACGTAGTGGTGAACATTATTGACTGTCTTGGCGAAAAAGAATTTGGGAGGTAAATTATGAATCCAAAAGTAGGTCTAACTAAACATCGCAAACCAGTACCCATACGGGACATGATAATTGTTACACCAATGAAGGATGCGGAATACTCTCCCGGGGGTATCCTTTTACCCCAAGTAGATAGGAAAAAACCGGAGATACTTTATGGAACCGTTGTTGCCGTTGGTCCGGGGGGTTATACCGACGCGGGGATACAATTACCGATGCCGGTAAAAGTCGGCGACCTCATTTCGTACCGGGGACAACACGTATGGGAAATGAAATTAGACGGTGAGATATTCCACCTCGTTGATATGGGGACCATGTTAGCGAAGATCGAGGAGAACCCATATTAATGTCCCATTCCCAAAACCAATATAAACGTATCCGGAACCGGAATGATCTATTCAGGGTCTTAGAAGAGCACCCACCGCATAAGATGGGGCAAATTCTCAAAGCCCTCTCTACCGGTAAGGTGGAAGTGCTCGGGGGGTTTAATGTAATTCCTCCAAGCCCATTACCCGGATGGATTGTCATAGTGACTTCGAGGCGTGGGACGGTGTGGAACGTGGTCGTTACGGCCCACGAGAATCCTCCTCGATTTACTACATGGCTGGTTCAGAGGATACCGTGGGAGTACTGGGCTGGTAAGATAGACCGTGATCCAACGGTATATGATGGAGATAAACCAATTGAGTATGAAAAGCGAAAATTAAAAGCGAGAAAGGTGAATGGATATGGGGGATAAGAAGACGTTCCAAAAACTCAAGAGCCGACTGGTGCAGGAACTACTAAAACGAAGAATCGAACCGAGTACACACATTATTTGTCTTAGTGACAAAGATAGCCACATAGCCGCCGTGGAATTCTATAGGATAGCAGAGAATAATTTGTTCTGGGGCGGCGAGTATGACACTCCCCGAAAAGATATCGCAGAAATGGGTTTGGAAGAATTCGAAAAGGAACTTAAAGCCGGGAGCGATTTTGGCCTATTATTTAGGCGGTGTAGTTTGTCTTGGTTCCGCGGCAAGAATACAGAAATTACGCAGAACGAAAACAGAAAGCGAGGAAAGCTAATGGGTACAAAGAATGAAAGTTTCGGGGAAATATTAGAAGATGCTGGTGTTTATAGTGTTAGTCTAGAACTCAGAATACTTGCGGTAGCGAAAGCCAAAAATAAACAATTGCGGGCGGCTTGTGAACGATATTTGCGACAAGTAGAAGAGTTGGGTGTCCCCGATGTAGTCAAACATATTAAAAACAGTGTCACCTATACTATGATGAAAGCCGCGGTAACTAAATGACCAGACCCTCATCCATCCCGGAACGATTAGATAAACTCGATAAGCGGATGCAACGTATCGAGGATGCGATCACCGCCAAGGGGATTAAGTTCATCGATAAACGTGAGGAGTACGATTGGATGCCTGCGGCTAAAGCTATGGATTATGTTTACGATTTGGTCGGTGTCCGGTACAAATGGCGTAATGTATACAACTGGATTCACTTAGGTCTGATCGGAAGACGTGGCCGAAAAGTACATTTAAAATATGATTATCTCACACCTGAACACATGTGGACTCGAAAGTTGTGGATTAGGACTTTCCTAGACCAGATTCGGAAAGGCAGTATATGATAAGAACTAAAAGATGTACCGGACCTTGTGGACGAGAACTTCCCCTCGATAAATTCTATAAACATCGATTAAAAAAAGATGGGTTGAGTTATCGTTGTCGAGAATGTATAGATTTACAGCAAAAAGAATATTACAAGGAAAACCAAAGCGAGGTTAAACGGCGGACTGAAAAATATCGTCGTAAAAACCCCGATAAATATGCGGGGTACAACAAAAAGTTCCGCAACACAATCAAAGGTCATTTGGGACAAGTATACTATGCCCTCAACTATCGTTGTAATAATCCGAAGTATTCAAAGTATAGAGACTATGGCGGTCGTGGAATACAGAATAAATTCGAGTCCCTTGATGACTTTCGGGGTTATGTCGCCAACGAATTAAAAGTTGATCCTCGGGGATTACAAATAGACCGTATTGACAATGATGGTCACTACGAAAAAGGTAATATCCGATTTGTGACTTGCACAGAAAATAATAACAATAAAAGAAATACACCCGAAAGAATTTCTCGATAAGATACGGAAGGGGACAGTGTGACAAAGCGGTGTAAACATAAAAACCTCTGGCCGTCCATGGCTTTACAGATGAAAATGGGGGGGTGTGGGCATTTTCTTATACACGGAGATTGGGAGTGTACGGATTGTAAAGAATGGATATTTATTGAGTGTAGTGATGAATGGCAAGGAACAGAAGGGACAGTAAGTAAAGACGGTAAATATGTATACCATAGAATAAAAGGCAGAAACAAAATCATTAGACGATCTTGGTGGATTCGGAAATTCTGGGGGTCGAAATAATGGAATTATACCTCTATATCGAATACGCCGGAGATACTCTCCCCATCGAACAGGTGATGGATACCGCAGTCCGCTGGATAAAACCGATTTTATGGGCACAGGATGGTCGATACGGATGGATCTCAAAGGAACAAGTCCAGAATCTATATCGTCGTCAAATGGACTCAAATAAACAACAGAAAGGGTATGCAAAAGTTAGGCCACTAGACCTCGTGTTCCATTGGTCCGAGGTTACTCCGCTCGATCCTGCTACAGTGGAGCTTATGAGAAAAACCTGCCGGTAACTATAGCACCAACTACAAGCGATAAAACCAATACTGTAAATCGCCAGTGTTTAGTAAGGTGGCTATTCAATGCTTCTTTGAGCCATTTCACATCATTGTTCGTCTCGATGAGTAGTCGTTCATGTTCTGTCATTATCTCTTCCTCAACTTACGTTTCCTCGTAGTCCGTTTTCGTAGTCTGCGTCTCCGTCCGGCTGGAGCAGTTCCACCCTTATCCCCTCGGCTCAATGTCCACTCTGAGTATATTAGCCTACGGAAGTCGTCAGTCTCATTCTGAGCGAGATCATACGCCCCCTCTGCCAGCCTTATAGCTTGGGCAGGAATACGCCCAGTGAGAGCACCGGTCGCTTTAATACCATGTTTGACAACCTTACCCACATCCCCCCGGAATCCAGCCGCTAGGGTCTTCTCTATCTCGCTGATACCGATTTCCGCTACCGAAGTACCCCCTCCAGCGAAGCCCTGTGCGGCGTTATAGATTACCCGTCCAATGAGGAATAGAGATCCGAGTGGATACAGGGCCAGATCTTTAGCGACATCTTTCCAGTCCTTGGGAAGTCCGCCACGGCCAATCATACCAAACAACAGGGCTGGCATAACATATGAAAACATAACTCGATGGGCCGCGACTCTTTTACTTATCTTCCCTGCCCTTAGTTCACCTGCGATATCGTGAGTCCAGAAGTTATAGTTCTGGTTTACTTGGTTTTGGAATGTCGTCAATAGTTTCTGTAACGGCCCACCTCGGAAGAAATCCGGTAAGTCCCGGGCGTTACCCATCGGCTGAGTTTTACTGATACCGTCGTCTGCGAAGGCCACAGCTTGCTCTTCTGACATTTTCCGGTCTGTAGCCACGTCATATAGAGACTTCCATGCGAGAACGGTGGTGTGCCGGTCCATCCATCGGATAAACCCCAACGCCTTTCGGGAGTAATCCTGTTTCCCCATCATACGTTTTTCTGTAGCAGAAAGACTATTGAGGATTGACTCTACCCGGTCGAAACTACGAGTCCTCATCATAACGGATTTACCCATGACTTCATTTTCCATAGTTCGATAGGCATCCCAACTCTGTTTATTTTTCGCCCAGTTCATCGGGACATGCTTCATCATTAACGGATCAATCGCTATTGCATTACCTAATGAAAGTGTCTGCCTCATCACAGACGGAATGTTAAATCCAATCGCATAGACCATAGCGTTACGACGGAGGCCAGTGAGTAGTCTACCCGTCCAATCGTTGACCTCAGACGATTTGCCCTTCGTAGTATCTTTCATCCAATTATGTAAGATCTTCACACCATAACCATTGGTCGCTTTATTCAGGGTATGACGGTACTCTTTATTATTCAAAAGATTCTGGACTTCATTTACCGCGGGGGCCATATTGATAAATCGTTCCACCCGGGCAATATTGTGGAGATAGGATTGGAAGAAATTCGCTTCGACCGGACCAGTAGATGTTTCCACACGTTCCTTCGCCTCTGAGATCTCCATCGAAGTCTTAGGAACTCCGGCCTTCTCTTCCAGTTGGGTCATAAAATCCATCTGTTGATCCAGACCTTTTGTATCCGCAGGTGTATACAACGGGAAGTAATTATCTGCTGGAGTTAATTCCCGCCCCAACGCGATAATAGCGGCCTGATTAGCCCGGGGAAATTGTGCCTGTAATTGTTCGAGTGCCCAGTCCCCGAGTTGTTTCTCTTGCTCAGTAACCGAATCCAACACAGCTTTCAATGCCTGTTCACTATTCCCAAATGATCCGAGGTTGCCGCGTTTGAGACGACGCAGACCGTCTTTATTTTTTGATAGGACATAATAACCAATACGTTCTGACGGGGATAAAGATATCTTATCTCTAAACATCGGATCAACAACGGCAGTCTTCTTCCCAACCAATAGTTGTTTCATTCCGTTAGGGCCGAACATCTCCATCATAAATCCTTGGAGATCGCCAAGACGTTGATTGATCGCGTCATCGGCTTGCATAGATGCTTGATTCATCGGCAAGAAAATACGATGCCAGTTTATGCCTTTCTCGTGACCATCTAACCATTCGAGCATACGTGCCACACGGACTTGACCAAGATGCCATCCGGTAACAAACCGTTTGGTTTTCTGCCAGTATTTTTTCAGTAATCGATTTTCCTTTTGCCCCAACACTTCATCCTTGGGGGTTGTGATTTTCTGCGACTCTCGAATCGTCTCGACCATTTCCTCGGTCGCAACCTGAACCTCACCGAGAAGAGCCAACTCCTGCATATTAAAGATACGAGAAGAAGTGCTACCAGTTGTTTTGTTTTTAAACTGGACCGTCGCCAGTCCACGTTTTGTATTAAGGTGAATCACTTCGCCCACAGTATCGAAACCGGTCGGAGTAACCTTGTCCCCTACACGGAAGGTAGGTTGGTGCTTCTCCATCGCAGTAATCAGTTTCTTTGCTTCGCCGTATGTAAGTTTAGCCCGAGAGGTTTTCCCGGTAATGCCTTTTATCAATCGCCGGAACGCTGGTTTGACCTTTCCTTTTTTATCCACAAACCCAAGACGTTTCCCCAATAAAGTAATTCGGGCCTTCTGTCCAGTAGTCACTTTGTCGTACTTCGCCGCGAGTTTCGGATCAGAGTTTATTTCATTAAGCCGCTTAACAGCTTTTTTATCGGAGCCCTTATCAAAATTATCGAAGTGTGCGATGATACGGCTTGTTTGTTTGTCGTGGATCTCCATACCGGATTGAGTCTCGACCAAAGTATATGGGGACTCAGACGGAGTCGTACCCTCTTCGGTTTGATACTCTCCTGCGGAGGTGGGGGCTTTAAGTTTAGTCAACTCAAAAACGAATTGGTCTGCCCCTACCCATAACTCTTTTGCGGCTCTGGCATCATCAATTCGGTGGTCAGCAAGAGCCTCATCAACTCTATCGCCAAGAGCCTCTTTAATTTGATTCATTCTTTCAATGTCTTTATCAATAAAAGCCTTGTCCATCATGGCGAATATCGGTTTGGTAGTTAGCTTATTTAACTTCTTAGGTATCTTTATGGCCTCTGCGGGTTCAGTTACCTTTTTCGGATTCTGTGCCGATTCAAGAGCGTCTGGTTGTCCACGTTTTATCAGATCCTCGATAGTCTTCTCGGGAACTGTCGATGGGGTCTCTTCCCCTACCTGTAGACCCGCTTCTTCGATCCTAACATCAGTCTCTTCACCGATGTTCTTGTACGCTTCTGTTTGTTGTGCCTCATGCTCCGCGAGTTTTATATTCTGGAATTCAAGATCCCGAACGGCCTCACTCTGTCGTTCACTCGGTAATTTTAATACTTTTTTAATTTGTTTCGGAGTAAGGTTAGTCTGATATTTCAATTTATCGGTACGCGAAATAAGACCCCGTTCCACAGATTCTTCTAAGACTCGTTCTGTTAGTGCCGGACTTTTAAGAACCTCATCTTGCATCAAGACCTTTCTCACCTCCGGAGGCAAATCTATCTTAGCTTGTTGTGACGCTCGGCCACCCATGATCTTACCACCTACAGCACCGGCACCACCCGGGATAACACCCATCATAAATCCAATATACGCCTCCTGTGCTCGACGATCAATCCAACCAAGCAGACCCCCCTCTTGTTTCTTACCATAGATTAGTTTCGCAGTTATCTCACCCCACTGACCTTGAGATGATTCTTCACCAGCCTCTTTAGCGGCTTGGACAATTATGGCTCGGGTAATATTCTTCGTACCATTCTTAGCTACCTTCTGTACTGTACGATTAAGAATCGCGTTATACGTCCCCTTACCGATTTTCATTATACCCTTCAACTGCATATACTCCAGACC